>ERZ1106919.350-NODE-350-length-39281-cov-61.960358_pt1 | contig 39281 bp, 28 predicted proteins | sample MGYA00403654_ERZ1106919 | MGnify/ENA primary metagenome ERZ1106919 (study PRJEB35170, sample SAMEA104062450) | human gut metagenome | biome: human gut; feature: human-associated habitat; material: faeces | place: Denmark | collected 2012-10-08 ... | reverse complement strand
AACTCAATTCTATCACTATATCTTTCCGCATTTCACTTTTTTGTAGTAACTTTGCATAAGTAATTTAAGATAACATCGTTCACGTCTGTGGAATGAGTGTGAATCGGTACATAGAAGAATGCTTGTGGTCACCCTTCCCAAACCATACCCGAACCGTAGGGCGCCCAAAATGCCATTTTCTCTATAGCTTTCCGACAACGGTCGGAATGGGCCGAATCTCTTTGAGCAAGTGATCAACAATAGAGATAACTTATTTATACATTTTTCTAACGCATGATGAAGTTAAAAATTCACAAGGCAGCCATGATTTTGGCCGCTCTCGTTTTGCTGCTACCACTTCGGGCGGTAGGTCAGGCAAACACGTATTATGAACGGGGGGGGGTAAACCCTGCTGACTCTCGCCAGGTCTTGAAGACCCGTATGGCCCTCGTTGGCCATAATTGTATGGTCAGCCGCTTCCCCGATGGCGTGAGTGTCGGAACGGGCATCAAGGACCTCTCCAACCTGTGTGATGAAAACCTAGACAACTATTGCGACCTGCCGGGTGTGGCAGACGTCACGCTCCTTGCCGGATCGCCCATCGTGTCCGTCAAGGACATGAAGCACTATTTCGACAAGGACACCAAGGCTGGCTTCAAAATTTCGGGAGAGTCAAGTCTGCTGAAACTGGACCTCTTACAGAAAAACTATCAGATTCGATTCTACAAAGACGGCAAAACGTTGCTTACTTCTGATATAGAGCAGGGCAGTTTTAGTATCCTCGGATTGTCTGTGGGTTCCGTTGCTGCAAGCAACACTATGGATATTGTTGCAGCAAAGCAGCCGGCAGAGGACTATGACGAGATAGCTCTTGTCGGTGGAAGCGGCCTCAATGTGTCAGCCGTCAAAGGACTTAAGGTCTACTATGCCTTTGTGGGAGAGAATATAACTCTGACAGAAACTCGTATCAAAGACTGGGATCCAGCCATCAAGTTGGAGGGAAATACTAACCTCACGGATGATAACCTGTCAAATGGTAAGCTTTTGCAACTAGGTTTAGGCGTAATTATTACGCCTTCTGCAAAGGTTAGTGCTACTAAGGCAGGATATGATGGTGAAATATTTCCTGCAGGAATGGAGGCTGGTTTTGTATACCATGATACCAAGGGACTTGTCAATGCTGGAGTCACTCCTGTGATTGTTCTCCTTGACCGTAACGGAAAAACGGTACACAAAGAATTTAAGGGTACAGAGGTGTTGTCGATCTCTCTTGGAGGTGGCGACCACATGGTTTCTGTCAAGGCTCCTGTGAAATTTTCTGGTATCAAGTTTTATGTTGATGGCCTTAAAGTAGGAGGTGAAGTCACCGCAAAGTATGCCTTTATAAGCCCCGAGCCCACCACGGCCGGCCACCAATGCACCATGAGCCCGACCGCCACTTTCGATATTTGCAGCTGCGAGGAGAAGTATGTGCTCAACTGGGACAAGAAGAACTATCCCGATGCCTCTTGGGAGATGGTCAGCACGACCGACGATAATGTGACGTTTGACGCGGCCAACCACACCCTCGATTTCGGCCAGACCGACAGCTACTTGTATGGCTCGGGCGAGAAGGTGACGGTCGTGATGAAGTTGAAGAATACGGACGATTGCGCCCAGGAGGTCACGATCAACTATGGCGGCTCCAACGACCAGCAGAAGCCGAAGAAGGAGTTTGCGCTCGTCAATACCGATCCCGCCAATCCTACCTATGTGCTGGGCGACGGCAACAGCTTTGGCATCAACCTGCTGAGCATCATCAAGAACTCGGCCAACATTCTTTCAAGCAAGCTCAATAGCTTTGCCTCCTATTTTGGTGGCGTCTCTCTCGGCGACTCCTACCTTTGCAGCATCAAGAAGCAGGAGGGAATGATCTCCGACGGCAGCAAGGCCCTCCAGGCTGGATTTGTCGTGACTGCCAAGGGTAGCGCCCTGAGTGCAGACGTGCTCAAGCTGATGAACGTCAGACTTTATAAAAATGGAGAAGAAGTGAAAGGTGGCGTCGCCACGGCTCCCGTCGCGGCCAAGCTGATCGGCCACCAGAACACGCACAAGCTGAGATATGCTATCAAAGTGCCTGCGGGTACGCAGTTCGACGAGATCCGTCTCTACTCCACGGGTCTGCTGGGAGCCAACCTCAGCGTCATGAACATCTACTACGCCTATACGGCCGACGAGGATGCAGTCTTCGATGACCCGACCGAGGGAGCTGAGATCGTTTCCTTCGACAACAATGGCGCCAGCATCAATGCCGACCGCACCCAGTCGACAGGTGTGCTGAAAGCAGGCAATGGTATGAAGGACCTCACCAACTGTATCGACGGCTCGCTCGAGACCTGCACGACGTTCCCGATGGGCGTGGGAGCAGGAGAGGGTTCCATACTTGCCGTGAAGCTGGGCGTCACAGCCACGCGCAACAAGCAGCTTGTCGTGGTGGTCAATCAGGCCGCCTTGGGCGTGGGTGTAGATCTGGGAAGCGGCATCGTCGTTAAGACCTATAAGAAGAAAGAAACTGCTGCCGATCCAGCCAAGGCATACAAGGCGGACGAGCAGGGATCTGAGGATTCTCAGAAGACGGACGATTCCGACGTGGTGCAGACCTTTAGCGACTGGAGTATCCTCGGCGCCAACCTCATCACCCGTGGCGACAAGGGCTTCATTGTCCTCACCCCGACCCAGGACTACGACGAGGTGAGCATCACCCAGGGCGCAGCCGTGCAGGCAGCCGACGGTTTGAAGGTCTATGGCATCCTCCTGCGCAACGACGCGGATGGCGACGGCACGCCCGACACGGAAATGCCGAGCGAGGACTGCAAGCAGGATATCGTCTTCGACGAGACCGTCCATATCTCCGACAAGAGCGTGAAGCGATACAAGCAGAACCTGACGATGTACTTCAAGCGCACGTTCGTCCCCGGCAAGTGGAACTCTGTCATCCTGCCCGTCAACCTCACCAAGGCGCAGTTTGAGGAAGCCTTTGGCGCTACGGCCAAGCTCTCCGAGGCCCGCGAGGTCTATCAGGACAATCAGAATCTCGTCATCGGATTCAAGCCGGTAGTGGAGACGTTCGAGGGTGTCTATCTCCAGGCCAACAAGCCCTATATCATCTGGGTGGACGAGACTACCGTGGCTGAGCATCAGGGCAAAACTTGGATAACGAACGACGTAGGCTCCATCACGGGCGAGATCTATATGGTGAGAAAAACGACCGAGGGCGTAGGCGTCAACTTCACCTACGACGTGACGATGGGCAAGCCCTCGACCGAGGAGTTTGAAATCAGCACATCCATCACCAACAATCAGGGCCTTGAGAAACTCCTCTTCAAGGGCGGCTACGACAATCATCAGTCCCTCGCCATTGGCGACTACGGCTGGAACGAGGGCAACCTCTACCATCTGAAGAAGGACCACTACATGAAGGGCTATCGCTGCTGGCTCACCCCGACCTGGGCCTCGGCCAGCCAGAGCCAGACCACCCTCAGCTTCGGCTTCGGTCAGGGCGAGCTCACGGGCGTGGAGACCGCAACCTCTGCCGAGCAGCAGGGCGAGCTCAAGATCTTCAATCTCCAGGGCCAGCGCATAAACGGCCTCGACGGCGTGCAGCCGGGCATCTATATCGTCAACGGCAAGAAGATGGTAGTGAAGTAAGAAAAGTCAAGCATCAAAACAACAATCAGTAGAATCAGTTTATGAGCAAGAAAAAATATGTGGCCCCGGCCATCACGATCGTGAAATGCAGTCCCGCCAACAGCCTCCTCGCGGCTTCGGCCCCTGGCATGAAGTGGGACCCCGAGGTCAACAAGGAGTATCGCATGGACATCTACGAGGAGGAAACCGAGGACGTGAACAGTCCGTACTATCTCAAAGACGAGATCACGGGCTAATCCCCCCATGACGCATCCATCCCCCTCATGACCGAGGGGGCGAAACCCAAAAGCGCGGCCTGCCGATTATCGACAAGCCGCGCTTTTCTCATACACTATAGTAGCGGTAAGTTTTGTCTCCGACATTTTCGCCTGCTGAATCTACGTGGACACATGGGAAAACAACTTGAACAACTTTTACAACAAGTAACAACGCTTCGCCAGGACATCGCCTCTTCGAGGCCCATGCAGACCAAAGGCTGCTTGTAGGGAAACAACAAAGAACAACGCTTCGCCTTGGACACGTTTCCTGCTGGTTGTCCTGGCGAAGCTGTTCCATTTCATGGCACCCTTTCTCGCATGGCAAAACTCGAGCGAGCTCGGTTCTGCTCATGGCTTATCGAAAAAGTTGTATCATGTTGTTTCCCTTGCAGCAAGATTGTAATACACGCGCGAAGCGTGTAGGTTGTTCATTGTTGTAAAGGTTGTTCAAGTTGTTTTCCATTATAAGCAGGAATGCGCACCCAAGGCGAAGCGTCCTTGTTGTGTTTCTCGTCAGCAGCAGGCTGTTATGGTTTCTCCTGGAGGCTGGCAAGGAGGTCGGCCACGACATAGCTGGAGCCACCCACGAAGATGAAGTCATCGGGGGCGGCGTCGGCCAGGGCCGCGCGGTATGCTTCGGCGACGGAGGGATGGAGGGTGCCGTGGAGACCGTGGGCCCGTCCGCATTCCGCCACTTTCTCGGCAGGGAAGGCCCTGTGGGTGGAGGGTTGCGTCCAGTAGTAGGTGGCGTCGCGGGGCAGGAGCTCCATGACGTGGGTGAGGTCCTTGTCGTCCACCATGCCGAAGACGAGGCGGCGCTTGCGGGCTGGCTGCGCCATGATCTGGGGAGCCAGCATCTGCCATCCCGCCACGTTGTGGCCCGTGTCGCAGACGGCATGGGGATGGCCCGGGAGCGGTTGCCAGCGGCCCATCAGTCCCGTGCGTCGGCAGACCGAGCGGAAGCCCTCGCCGATGCTCTCGGGGTGGCGGATCGTGCCACGGGAGAGGAGCTGGGAGACGGACGCGAGGATGGTGTTGGCGTTGCGCGTCTGGTAGTCGCCACGCAGGTCGCCCAGGAGCGTGCCAAAGGACCGCGTCTGATACTCGCGACCCTCGGGCGTGTCGTGGGCCGCAAGGATCTCGGGACGGTCCTCGGCGAAGAAGATCGGGCTCCCGCACGCGTGCGCCTTCGCCTCGAAGACGGGGCGCGTCTCGGCCACGGCCTCGCCTACGACGACCGGCACGTGGGGCTTGATGATGCCCGCCTTCTCGTGGGCTATCTCGGGGAGCGTGTGGCCGAGAAACTGTGTGTGGTCCACGGAGATATTCGTGATGATCGAGAGCTGGGGCGTGATGATGTTCGTGCAGTCGAGGCGGCCGCCCAGTCCCACTTCGACGACCGCGATGTCCACCTCCTGCTCGGCAAAATACTTGAAGGCCAGGGCCGTGGTGAGTTCGAAGAACGAGGGGTGGAGCGGCTCGAAGAAACTACGCTCCTCCCGCACGAAATCGACCACATACTCCTCGGGCATCATCACGCCGTTGACGCGGATGCGCTCGCGGAAGTCCACGAGGTGAGGACTCGTGTAGAGGCCCACCCTGTGGCCGTCGGCCTGGAGGATGGAGGCGAGGGTGTGGGAAGAGGAGCCCTTGCCGTTGGTGCCCGCCACGTGGATGGTCTGGTAGCGCGTGTGTGGATGGCCGAAATGGTCGTCGAGGGCGTGGGAGTTGTCCAGGCCGTCCTTGTAGGCCGTGGCGCCCACGTGCTCGAAGACGGGCGTACTGTTGAAAAGATATTCTACTGTCTCCTTGTAGTTCATTGTTGCGTGCTTATGCGAAGAACGTTGTTGGTTGATGTGCGCTTGACCGAAGCAATACTTATAAAAACTTGTCGAACAGTACGGTTGAAACGGGCTGAAAGCCCAACAGTCCTTATCCCAGGGTATCGCCCTGGGTATAATGGCAATCAACAAGACGCCCTGTAAGGGCAAAAGATTTGTTTATAGCCTGTTCTTTAAAGCTTTTGCCCTTACAGGGCGACAGATTGGCGTTCATAATTACCCAGGGCGACGCTCTGGGCTATGCGCTTCTGCCCTTTTAGGGCGTATTGGGTAATTTCAACCGTACAGGTCAAAATTTGTCCAAAGCAATTCTTGTAAAAACTTCTTCAAAGCGCTATTTGAAAAAACGAAGCGCCCCGTGAGAAAGACACGAGGCGCCTCTTGAATCGTTTCGGACTTATCCGAAGAGTTTCTTGAAATGTTCGAAGATCGACCGTTTGGTATGGCTGTCGCCCGTGAAGTTTTCGCTCTCGCGGAAGCTCTCCATGGCCTTGCGCTCCCCCTTGTTGAGGGTCTTGGGGATGAAGACGCTCACCTGGATGATGAGGTCTCCCGTGCCGTTGCCATAGCCCTGGACGGCCGGCAGACCCTTGCCGCGGAGGCGGAGCGTCTTGCCCGGCTGCGTGCCCGGTTCGATCTTGATCTTCACGCTCGACCCGTCGATGGTCGGTATGTCCACCTCGCCTCCGAGCGTGGCCGTGGGGATGTCGAGCAGGAGATTGTAGACCACGTCCTGGCCGTCGCGCACGAAGGTGTCGTTGGGTTCCTCCTCGATATAGACCTGTATGTCGCCCGCGATGCCGTTGTGCTTGCCCATGTTGCCTTTGCCCGGCACGTTGACGACCATGCCCTCGGCCACACCCGCGGGGATGTGGATCTCGACGACCTCCTCGCCCTTGACGACACCCGATCCGTCACACTCCTTGCACTTGTTCTTGATGACCTTGCCCTCGCCGCCACAGACGTGGCACGTGGTCTGGGTCTGCATCATACCGAAGATGCTCTGCTGGGTGCGGATCTCCATGCCGCTGCCGTGGCAGTTGGGGCAGGCCTCGGGAGCGCTGCCACCCTCGGCACCCGTGCCGTGGCAATGGGGGCAGACCACGTCCTTGCGGAGCTTGAACTTCTTCGTCACGCCCGTGGCCACCTCCTGGAGCGACAGGCGCACCTTCAGCCGCAGGTCCGATCCACGATAGCGCGGGGCCTGGCGTGCGCCGCCACGGCCTCCGAAGCCTCCGAAGCCGCCATGGCCGCCGAAGACGTCGCCAAACATGGAGAAGATGTCGTCCATCGAGAAGCCGCCCGCGCCGCCAAACGGACTGCCGCCTCCGAAGCCGCCAGGGGCGTCGAAGCCAAACTGGTCGTACTGCTGGCGCTTCTGCGGGTCGTGGAGCACGTCGTAGGCCTCGGCGGCCTCCTTGAATTTCTCCTCGGCCGTCGTGTCGCCCGGGTTGCGGTCGGGGTGATACTTGATGGCGAGCTTGCGGTAGGCCTTCTTGATGTCGGCCTCCGTGGCGTCCTTGGTGAGGCCCAGTACCTCGTAGTAGTCTCTCTTTGCTGCCATATTGTCGCTATATTATTGTCCTACGGCCACCTTGGCGTGGCGGATCACTTTGTCGTTGAGCGTATAGCCCGTCTGCACGCAGTCGATGACCTTGCCCTTCTGGTCGTCGCCGGCAGGCACCATGGCGATGGCCTCGTGGAAATCGACGTCGAAGTCCTTGTCCTTGGTGTCGATGGGGCGCACGCCAAGACCCTCGAGAATCTTCTCCAGTTTCTTCATGATGAGCTGGAAGCCCTCGCGCACGGCCGTGGCGTCCTCGCCCTTGTCGGCCAGGGCGCGCTCGAAGTCGTCGAGCACGGGCAGCAGGGCCGTAATCGTCTTCTCGCCACCATTGAGGATCAGCTCGGCCTTCTCCTTCATGGTGCGCTTCTTGTAGTTGTCAAACTCGGCGAAGAGGCGGATATACTTGTCCTTCCACTCCACGGCCTCGGCCTTCGCCTTCTCCTCGGGAGTGAGCTCGGGCTCGTTGGCCTTCTCAGCCGTTTCGGCCTCTTCGGCCTGTTCAGCCTGTGCGCCTTCCTGAGCGCCATCCTGTGCGCCTTCGGCTACACGCACGTCTTCTGCCTCGTTGTGGCTGGTCTCGGGGGTCTCGCCCTCTACCTTTATGTTCTTCTCTTTACTCATTTTGTTCTTAGCTTTTTTAAAAAGACGCATAGCAAATATTGTGCCAAGACAGGGGCGCCCGCCCTTTTGGCCGGACGGGTGTGTGATTCGGGTTGCGAAGTCCACCCGGGCGCGCGACGGGTCTCCTGTCCTTGCTTATACATGTCGGCCTGATGCTCCTTTTCGCTTACGCATCCCGGCCTGATGCTCCTTACTTATACATCTCGGCGCGATGCTCGCGGATCTGCTCGTTGTGGATATACTCGTCGTAGGTCGTGAGCTTGTCGATGGTGCCACGGGGCGTGAGCTCGATGACGCGGCCGGCCACGGTACCAATAAACTCCAGGTCGTGGGAACTGAAAAGGATGTTGCCCTTGAACTGCACGAGGTTGTTGTTGAAGGCCTGGATGCTCTCGAGGTCGAGGTGGTTGGTCGGCGTGTCGAGGATCAGGCAGTTGGCGTTCTGCAGCTGCATGCGCGCGATCATACAACGCATCTTCTCGCCTCCCGAGAGCACGTTGACCTTCTTCTCCACCTCCTCCTGTCGGAAGAGCATGCGTCCGAGGTAGGCCTTCATCGCCACCTCGTTGCCCGGGCCGTACTGCGAGAGCCAGTCGACGAGGTTCTTGTCGCTCTCGAAGAACTTCGTGTTGTCCAGGGGCAGGTAGGCCGTGGTGATGGTGACGCCCCACTTGTAGGTGCCGCCATCCGGCTCGCGGTTGCCGTTGATGATCTCGAAGAGGGCCGTCATGGCCTTGGGGTTGTGGGAGATGAAGACCACCTTCTGTCCCTTCTCGATATTGAAGCTGACGTGGTCGAAGAGGACTGTGCCGTCGGTATCGACCGCCTTGAGGTCCTCGACCATGAGGATCTGGTTGCCCGGCTCGCGCTCCATCTGGAAGATGATGCCCGGATACTTGCGGCTGGAGGGACGGATCTCCTCGACGTTGAGCTTCTCGAGCATTTTTTTGCGCGAGGTGGTCTGCTTGCTCTTGGCCACGTTGGCCGAGAAGCGACGGATAAACTCCTCCAGCTGCTTGCGCTTCTCGTCGGCCTTCATGCGCTGGTTCTGCTGCTGGCGCAGGGCGAGCTGGCTCGACTCGTACCAGAAGGAGTAGTTGCCGGCAAAGACCGTCACCTTGCCAAAGTCGATGTCGATGGTCTGGGTGCTCACGGCGTCGAGGAAGTGGCGGTCGTGGCTGACGACGAGGACGGTCTGATTCTCGTCGATCTCGCCCAGGTAGTCCTCCAGCCACTCCACGGTCTCGAGGTCGAGGTCGTTGGTGGGCTCGTCGAGCAGCAGGTTGTCGGGCTTGCCGAAGAGGGCCTTGGCGAGCATCACGCGCACCTTCTCGTTGTTGCTGAGCTCGCCCGTCAGCTTCTCGTGCAGGCCCTCGGCGATACCCAGGTGCTGCAGCAGCTGGGCAGCCTCGCTCTCGGCCTCCCAGCCGTTCATCTCGGCAAACTTCAGCTCCAGGTCGGCAGCACGGTTGCCGTCCTCCTCCGTCATCTCGGGCTTGGCATAGAGGGCCTCGCGCTCCTTCATGTTCTCCCAGAGCGGGGCATGGCCCATGAGGACCGTGTCGAGCACGCGATAGGCGTCATACTTGAAGTGGTCCTGCTCCAGGACCGAGAGGCGCTCGCCAGGACCCAGCTCCACGGTACCCTTGTTGGGCTCCAGGTCGCCGGAGATGGCGCGAAGAAGGGTGGACTTGCCGGCTCCGTTGGCGCCAATGACGCCATAGATGTTGCCGCGCGTGAACTTGATGTTTACGTCTTTGTAAAGTACTCGCTTGCCAAACTGAATGGCAAGATTGTTGAGCGTTATCATATTATGTCTTAAACCTTATTTTGTTCTTTCTCTGAATCTTCGTTTTGCTACAAGGGTGCAAAGTTACGCAATTTTCTTGATATGACCAAGTTGGCCCGCGCGAAAAGGCTTTCCTTGTGGCTGTTGTTATTTTTCCAATTCCCCAAATTTACTATGAATTTGGGGATTGTAATCGCCAATTTTATATATAATTTGGGGATTGTAATCGCCAATTTCACTATGAATTTGGGGATTTGACTCGTTTAGGGGACCGAAAAACGTGGCTGAATGCTTGGAAAAAGTGAATGTGGACTCTACGAGGATATATGGGAAAAACAACGTGAACAACTTTTACAACAAGTAACAACGCTTCGCCAGGACATCGCCTCTTCGAGGCCTATGCAAATCAAGGCTTGCTTGTTGCGAAACAACAAAATACAACGCTTCGCCTTGAACACGCTTCTTGCTGATTTGTCCTGGTGATATGTCCTGGCGAAGCCTTGTATCATGTTGTTTACCTTGCAGCAAGATTGTAATACACGCGAAGCGTGTAGGTTGTTACTTGTTGTAAAAGTTGTATTTGTTGTTTTTCCTCTTGTCCTGACGATATTGTCCAGCCAATTTGTCCCCAAGATGTTGTGTTTCGTCCTGCGTCAGAGGGACTGTATTCTGTTGATGACCCAGGCGAAGCCTTTGGCTGTTCGCAGGCCGTTGTCCTGGAAGTGGTTGCCCTCGTTCCATTCGAGCGTGGAGGGAGTGGAGGAGGCGATCAGGAGGTTGTGTTGGCGACGGATGCATTGGCTGACGGTCGTCATGATGGGCGTGCGGGATCGGTCCTCGCGGTCGCCCAGACTGAGGTAGAAGGTTGCGGACAAGGGAGTGTGGAGGGCCGCATAGTCGAGCCATTGGGGATACCAGATGGAGGGGGAGGTCGCCACGATACCGTCAAAGGAATGCTGGTAGCCCGCCCAAAGCGCGAAGAGACCCGCCAGGGAGTAGCCCCCGAGGATTGTGGGGCAGTCGGGAGAGGAGACGAGGCCCGAGGAGCGCAGATGGTCGATCATATCAAGGATAGACTGGAGCGTGACCGGAGCCCCATGGCCGAAGGGGCGTTTGACGAAGACGGGAGGAGCGTCCCAGGGCGGCAGCTCGTCGAACCAACGGGCGATATGAACGGCCACAAGGACGAAGTGCGCTCCCGTGGCTTGGGCGATGGCCTCCACCTCCTGGTCCATCTCCCTGAGGTCGTTGGCGTCGGCAGGTTGGATCAGCAGAAAGGCGGGCTGCTCCTGGACGTAGATCGTGCAGGTGTGGCCAGCTATCTCCCGTGTCGTCTTCTGATGGAGCGGCAGGGAGGAAGCCCGTTCGGAATCTTCGGCAGTTCGGTTCATGAAAAGAAAGGACGAGGACGGCTATTGGTAGTCGATATATTCCCCCTCGTTGTCCTTGATGACCTTCTTGGCGCGTTGCTCCTCGCTTCGGGAATCGACGATCGTGTTGCCGTCGGCCTGGCGCGAGGTGCGGGCCGAGGACTGCTGGCCCTGGAAGCCCTGCTGGTCCTGGAAGTCGTTGTCCTCGGGCTGAAACCTGCGTACCACGCGATGCAGCTGCTTGTAGAACTTGTAGGCTATCAGGGCGATGGCCACCAAGGCGAGGACGAAGAGTAGGAATATGAATTTGATGAAAATCATAATGTGCGGATGGAGTTAATGATTCTGTGGCGCAGGCTTCTTGGCCACCATGGCCGAGAGTAGCACATACCAGGCGATGATGACGGCAATGCCCGATATGCGCAGCAGGGCGAGGATGGGGATGCAAGAGAGGACGAAGAGATACTTCACCTTGTTGCCCTTCCATCCCCATTGCTTGAACTTGAGGGCAAACATCGGTATCTCGCTCACGAGCAGGTAGCTGCTCACCAGCACGCCCACGACCATGGCCACGGCCCAAAGGGGCGAGGACTCGAAATGGGGAGCCACACCCACCATCAACGAGCCCCAGAAGAGCGCGTTGGCCGGGGTGGGCAGTCCGATGAAGCCCAGGGACTGGCGCTCGTCGAGATTGAACTTGGCCAGGCGAAGGGCCGAGAAGGCCGCCATGACGAAGGCCATGAAGGGCAGCACCTCGCGCAGGGGCTCCAGGGCCGAGGGATAGGCCACCACGCCCAGTTCGGCAAAGAGCATGGCCGAGGGAGCCAGTCCGAAGGTGATGTCGTCGGCCAGCGAGTCGAGTTCCTTGCCGATAGGCGAACTGACATGGAGCAGGCGGGCCGTCATGCCGTCGAAGAAATCGAAGACGGCTCCTATGACCATCCACGCCAGGGCCCATTCGAAGTCGTGGCGGAAGGCAAAATAGGTAGCGATGCAACCCGAGATGAGGTTGCAGCAGGTGATGCTGTTGGGGATATGTTTCTTGATCATAAGCAGTAAAGCTTCATCATATCATTTAGCTCATAGAGCAGAAAAAATCCTACTCCTATTCTTATTAGGAGAAAAGTTTTATCCTACTCCTATTCCTATGGCAGAAATTTTTTTCCAATCCTATAGCAGAAAAGTTTTTTCCAATCCTATAGCAGGAAGGCTTCGTCCTAAGCCAACGCCTCAGGCATCTGAAACCCAGACGCCAAGGGAGGGCCGCCCCAGGGGTGGGGGAGAGGACTACGTTTTCTCTACGGGATTACGTTTTCCCTACGGACTACGCTTTCTCCACGGGCTTGAGGCGCGCGATGATGGTCTGGTCGCCCGTAGTAGCCTGTCCCATCTTCACACAGACCTCGGAGTCGATAGGCAGATAGACGTCCACGCGGCTGCCGAGCTTGATGAAGCCCAGATGCTCGTCGATGTAGCAGTCCTCGCCATCCTTGGCATAGGTGACGATACGACGCGCCACGGCACCCGCGATCTGGCGGCAGAGCACGTCGCGGCCGTCGGGGATGGTGATCATCACGTCGGCATGCTCGTTCTCCTCGCTGGCCTTGGGGAGCCAAGCCTTGTGGAAGTTGCCATTGAAGTGCTTGACAAACTTCACCACGCCGTCCACGGGAAACCAGTTGGCGTGGACGTTGAAGAGGCTCATAAAGATGCTGATCATCAGGCGGCGGTCGTGGAAGTACTCATTCTCCTCCACCTCCTCGATGACGACGATCTTGCCGTCGGCAGGCGCCACCACGATATGCTCCGTGTCCTCGATGTTGAGGTAGCGGATCGGACAACGATAGAAGTTGAGCACGATACAATAGACGGGGACCATGATGACGAGGAACGCCCAGAAAGGAATCTTGGTCGTCAGGGCAAACCACAGAATGGCGGCCACCAGGGCAATGCCGATTCCACCATACAACAACTGGTCCGTGCCCTCACGATGAAGACGGATTTTCTTGAGTTTCTTTATTCTCTTTCCCATGTCGGAAGGTTTACATTTTCATGAATAATGTGCAAAGTTATATACTTTTTGTCAGTTATGCAAATTAACACTTCAACTTTTCGGCCCAAGAGGCCGTGATTCCATTTTTTTTATCTACATTTGCACGTGAAATACGAAAACTGATGGAAGACTTCATACATTTGCACGTCCATACGCACTACTCCATCCTTGACGGCCAGTCGAAGGTAGCCAACCTCGTGAAGAAGGCCGTCGGGGACGGCATGAGGGGCATGGCCATCACCGACCATGGCGTGATGTATGGCGTGAAGGAGCTGGCCGACTGCTGCGCCAAGGTTAACAAGGAGCGCAAGGCGGAGGGCCTCGAACCCTTCAAGCCCATCTTCGGATGTGAGATGTATGTCGCACGACGCACCAAGGAGGACAAGGACAAGGCCATGGGAGACAATAGTGGCTACCACCTCGTCGTCCTGGCCAAAAACTACAAGGGATACAAAAACCTTATTAAATTGGTATCGCGCGCGTGGGTGGACGGCTACTACTACAAGCCGCGCACGGACCGGACCGACCTGGAGCGCTACCACGAGGGACTGATCGTCTGCTCGGCCTGTATAGCGGGCGAGGTGCCACGCAAGATCCTCGACGGAGACCTGGAGGGCGCGAGAGAGGCCGCACAATGGTATCACGACCTCTTCGGCGACGACTACTATCTGGAGCTCCAGCGCCACGAGGTGAAGGACCCCTCGGTCGTGGCCAACCGCGAGACCTTCCCCCTGCAGCAACGCGCCAACCGCGAACTCATACGGCTGGCCAAAGAACTGGGCATCAAGCTCGTCTGCACCAACGACTGTCACTTCGAAAACCGCGAGACGGCCGAGGCCCACGACCACCTGCTCTGTCTCTCCACCCAGGAGGACCTCGACGACCCCAACCGCATGCGCTACTCGAAGCAGGAGTGGTTTAAAACGCGGGAGGAGATGAACGAGGTCTTTGCCGACGTGCCCGAGGCCCTCGCCAACACGATCGAGGTGCTCGACAAAGTGGAGATCTACGACATCGACCACGGGCCCATCATGCCTTTCTTCCCCATCCCCGAGGAATTCGGAACGGAGGAGGAGTGGCGACAGAAATATTCCGAGCAGGACCTCTACAACGAGTTCACCTCCGACGAAAAGGGACAGAACCAGCTCTCGCCCGAGGAGGGACAGAAGGTCATCGACCGACTCGGAGGCTACGACAAGATCTACCGCATCAAGTTTGAGGCCGACTACCTGGCGAAGCTGGCCTACGAGGGCGCCCGCCGCCTCTATGGCGACCCCCTGGAGGAGCGCGTCTGCGAGCATATCAACTTCGAGCTCCACGTGATGAAGACGATGGGTTTCCCGGGCTACTTCCTCATCGTCCAGGACTTCATCAACGCGGCCCGTACCGAACTGGGCGTGATGGTGGGACCGGGACGTGGATCGGCGGCAGGATCCGTGGTGGCCTACTGTTTGGGCATCACCCAAATAGACCCTCTGAAATACGACCTCCTGTTTGAGCGATTCCTCAACCCCGACCGCGTCAACCTGCCTGATATCGATACCGACTTCGACGACGATGGCCGCGGAAGGGTCCTGAGATGGGTGATGGACAAGTATGGCGAGGACAACTGCGCCCATATCATCACCTATGCCACCATGGCCACGAAAAACTCCCTCAAGGACGTGGCCCGCGTGGAGAAGTTGCCCCTGGAGCGCTCCAACGCCCTCTGCAAGGCCATCCCCGACCGACTGCCCGACGGGATGAAGATGAACCTCGCCAACGCCATCAAGTGTACGCCCGAGCTCCAGGATGCCGAGGTCAGCGAGGACCCGCGCGAGCGCAACACCATCAAGTATGCGAAGATGCTGGAGGGTACCGTCCGCGGCACGGGCCTCCACGCCTGCGGATTCATCATCTGCCGCGACAGGATCGACGACTGGGTGCCGGTATCGACGGCCACGGACCCCGACTTCCCCGAGATGAAGTGTAACGTCACGCAGTATGACGGCCACGTCATCGAGACCACGGGTCTGATCAAGATGGACTTCCTTGGCCTCAAGACGCTCTCGGAGCTCAAGGAGGCCTGCAAGGTCGTCAAGCAGACCACGGGCCACGTCATCGACCTGGAGAAAATACCTATCGACGACGAACTCACCTACCAGCTCTACCAGCAGGGACGCACCATCGGCACGTTCCAGTTTGAGTCGGCAGGCATGCAGAAATACTTGCGCGAGCTGAAGCCCACGGTCTTCGAGGACCTCATCGCCATGAACGCCCTCTACCGTCCGGGACCGATGGACTACATCCCCTCCTTCATCGCCCGCAAGAACGGACGCGAGAAGATCAGCTACGACATCCCCTGCATGGAGAAGTATCTCAAGGATACCTATGGCATCACGGTCTATCAGGAGCAGGTGATGCTCCTCTCCCGACAGTTGGCCAACTTCACGCGAGGCGAGAGCGACGCCCTCCGCAAGGCGATGGGAAAGAAGAAGAAGGCCATCGTCGACCAGATGAAGCCGAAGTTTATCAAGCAGGGCACGGAGAACGGCCACGACCCGAAGGTGCTGGAGAAGATCTGGGGCGACTGGGAGAAGTTTGCGAGCTACGCCTTCAACAAGTCCCACGCCACGTGCTACTCCTGGGTGGCCTATCAGACGGCCTACGTCAAGGCCCACTACCCGGCCGAGTTTATGGCGGCCCTGATGACGCGACGATTCAGCCAGATCACGGAGATCACGAAACTCATGGAGGAGTGTAAGGCGCTCAAGATCTCCACCCTCGGCCCGGACGTCAACGAGAGCCAGATCGGCTTTGGTGTCAACAAGAAGGGCGAGATACGCTTCGGACTGAGCGCCATCAAGGGCATGGGCACGCCTGCTGCCGAGGCCATCGTCAGCGAGCGCGAGAAGAACGGTCCCTACAAGGACATCTTCGACTTTGCCGAGCGCGTCAACCTGGCCAACGTCAACCGAAAGGCTTTCGAGAGCCTGGCCTATAGTGGCGGCTTCGATGGCTTCGGGGTCATGCGCGAGCAGTTCTTCACCCCCAACGCCAAAGGAGAACTCTTCATCGACCTGCTCGTGCGCTACGGCCAGCGCTACCAGATGGACAAAGCCAATGCCGGACTGAGCCTCTTCGGGAGCGACGACGTGACCGTGGTCCATCCGCCCCTGCCCAAGACGGAAAGATGGGCGGCCATCGAGAAGCTCAACAAGGAGCGCGAGCTCGTGGGCATCTATCTCTCGGCCCATCCGCTCGACGAGTATGCCGTCGTGCTGGAGAACATGTGCAACACCCATTGCTCGGAGATCCACAGGGACGCCGACCTCAAGGCGCTGGAGAAGCGGGGCGAGGTGACGTTTGGCGGCATGGTGACGGCCGTCAACGAGCGATTCTCCCAACGTACGGGACAGCCCTTCGGTATCGTGACGATCGAGGACTTTGCGGGCATGGGCGAACTGACGCTCTTCGGCCAAGACTGGTTGAGATGGAAGGCGCAGCTGGGACAGGACTTTGCCGTCTTCGTCCAGGCGAAGTGTGTGCAGCGCTTCCGCAATAGCGACGCCCTGGCCTTCCGCGTGGAGAGCGTCTCCCAGCTCTATGACGTCAAGCGCGACCGCCTCAAGAAGATCACGGTCTCGCTACCCATCGACCGCGTGGACGACAAGATGGTGGCGGAGCTCCAGACCATCATCGAGGACCATCCCGGCGACACCACCCTCATGGTCCGCCTGGCCCTGCCCGACCGCACGGCCCTCTCGCTACAGAGCCGGACCAAGACCGTCGATGTGGACCGGAGGCTACTGACGGAATTGCAGTCGATGGACTTGGAGTACCACATCAACTGACATTTTGTCATTGGCATGATATTTGTGTATTAACAAACATATTCACCAAATCTAAACGAAAAGAAACAATGGAAGTAGAAATCACAAAGGACAACTTTGAGACTCTGAGAAATGGCGACCTGCCATTGGTAGTAGATCTGTGGGCCACCTGGTGCGGCCCCTGCAAGGCAATCTCTCCGCTTGTGTCAAAACTCGCTGAGGAGTATGACGGCAAGTTGGTCGTCGGCAAGTGCGACGTCGAGCAGAACGAGGACATCACCATGGAGTATGCCGTGCGCAACATCCCGACGCTCCTCTTCTTCAAGGACGGCAAGCTCGTCAACAAGCACGTGGGTGCCCCCAACGAGTCTAAGATGAGAGCCCTCTTCGACAAGCTGCTGTAAGCTGCCAACGTCTATGTCCGGGGCTGTCCCAAGGCCTTCCCTAAAGGGAAAGACGGCAGGATGGCGCGGACCAAAATCATAGGTCTGGCTTTCCCCCTCGGGGAGAGGCCAGGCCTTTTTTCATGCCGATTTCTCCTTATATTCCATAATATAATAGGAAAAAAGTCAGAAAAACCATTAAACTTTCAAGTCAAAGGAAAATAGTCGGCTTTTTATTTTGCCCAATCCTTTTTTTTCACTATTTTTGCATCAAACAATTTTTACGACCAAACAATGAACGACAAGAAGTTAATGAATCGCGCAGCCGACAACATCCGCATCCTGGCTGCCTCGATGGTAGAGAAGGCGAAGTCCGGACACCCTGGAGGTGCGATGGGCGGTGCCGATTTTATCAATGTTTTGTTCTCCGATTTTTTGGTTTACGACCCTGATCAGCCCGCATGGTCCGGTCGAGACCGCTTCTTCCTTGACCCGGGTCACATGTCGCCGATGCTCTATTCGGCTCTGGCCCTTCAGGGAAAATTTACCATTGAAGACATCAAGCAGTTCCGCCAGTGGGGCAGCATCACTCCGGGACACCCCGAGCGCGACATCGAGCACGGAGTGGAGAACTCGTCCGGACCGCTGGGACAGGGACATGCCTTTGCGGCTGGTGCGGCCGTGGCAGAGAAGTTTCTTGAGGCTCGCCTCGGCCATACGCCCATGCAGCACAAGATATATGCCTACATCAGCGATGGTGGAGTGCAGGAGGAGATCAGCCAGGGCGTGGGCCGCATTGCCGGCACGCTGGGCCTGAACAACCTCATCATGTTCTACGACTCCAACGAGATCCAGCTCTCTACCGAGTGCAACGTCGTCGATACCGAGGACGTGGCCATGAAGTATAAGGCTTGGGGATGGAGCGTCATCGAGATCGACGGCAATGACGCCGACGAGATCCGCAAGGCCCTTACCGTGGCCCAGAAGGAGAAGGAGCGTCCGGTCCTCATCATTGGCCATACGGTCATGGCCAAAGGCGCGCTCCAGGCCGACGGATCCAGCTACGAGCACAACGTCAAGACCCATGGTGCACCCCTTGGTGGCGACGCTTTCGCCAACACGATCAAGCACCTGGGTGGCGATCCCGAGAATTCTTTCGTCATCTTCCCCGAGGTAGAGAAACTCTATAGCGACCGTCGTGAGGAGTTGCGCAAGATCGTGGCCAAGCGCCATGAGGAGGAGCGCAAATGGGCCGAGGAGCATGCCGACAAGGCTGCCCTGCTCAAGGAGTGGTTCTCAGGCAAGGCTCCCGAGGTCGATTGGAGCGGACTGGAGCAGAAGCGCGATTCCGCCACCCGTGCGGCTTCCTCAGCTTGCCTCTCAGTACTGGCCGAGCAGGTGCCCAACATGATCTGCGCCTCTGCCGACCTGAGCAACTCCGACAAGACGGACGGCTTCCTCAAGAAGACCCACAACATCGTGCGTGGCGACTTTAGCGGCGCCTTCTTCCAGGCAGGTGTCTCCGAGCTCACGATGGCCTGCATGTGTATCGGTATGATGCTCCATGGTGGCGTCATCACGGCCATGGGTACGTTCTTCGTCTTCTCAGACTATATGAAACCGGCTATCCGCATGGCTGCCTTGATGCGCACGCCTGTGAAGTTCATCTATAGCCACGACGCCTTCCGCGTGGGTGAGGACGGACCGACCCACCAGCCCGTGGAGCACGAGGCTCAGTTGCGCCTCATGGAGAAGTTGCAGAACCACATGGGCGAGGATTCCGTGCGCGTCTTCCGTGCTGCCGATGCCGACGAGATGACGGTCTGCTGGCAGATGGCTATGGAGAACATGGACACGCCGACGGCCCTGATCCTCTCTCGCCAGAACATCAAGAGCCTCCCCGAGGGCAACGACTATCAGAAGGCCCGCAAGGGTGCCTATGTCGTGGCTGGATCCGACGAGCAGTATGACATCATCCTGCTGGCCAGCGGATCAGAGGTCTCCACGCTCGTCGAGGGTGCCGAGTTGCTCCGCAAGGATGGCGTTCGTTGCCGTGTCGTGAGCGTCCCGTCTGAGGGTCTCTTCCGTCGCCAGCCGGTCGGCTATCAGCTGCTCGTCCTGCCGTCTGAGGCCAAGGTCTTCGGACTGACCGCAGGTCTGCCTGTCACCCTCCAGGGTCTCGTCGGTTGCCACGGTCGTGTCTTCGGCATGAACTCCTTCGGCTTCTCAGCTCCCTACAAGGTGCTCGACGAGAAGCTCGGTTTCACGCCCGAGAATGTTTACAAGCAAGTAAAAGAGTTTTTAGCATAATATTCTATCACCTAAGCAGGCTCCGCCAAAGGCCCAGGCAGGGCACCAGGCGGGGTCTCTATTAAAACTGAAACGCTTATGGAAATCAAGACAGTAGGTGTTGCTTGCGATCACGCAGGCTATCCGTTGAAGCAGTATGTCATCCAGTATTTGGAGGAGCATAAGTACGCATATAAGGACTTTGGATGCAACAGCGACCTCAGTTGCGACTATCCTGACTACGCCCACCCCCTGGCAGAAGCCGTCGAGAGTGGCGAGGTCTATCCGGGCATCGCTATCTGTGGCAGCGGAGAGGGCATGGCCATCACGCTCAACAAGCACCAGGGTGTGCGCGCGGGATTGGCTTGGAACAAGGATGTGGCCGAGTTGATTCGCCAGCACAACGATGCCAACGTGCTCGTATTGCCGGGTCGATTCATCGACAACAATACGGCAGGCAAGATCATGGATGCTTTCTTCAAGGCCAACTTTGAGGGCGGTCGCCATGAGCGCAGGGTGAACAAGATTCCTGTAGAGGCAAAGTAAGAGGGCTCCCCTGCCTTCATAGCCAACAACACAACGGCACGAGTGTCGGCTGATTTCAGTCGGGCGCAAGTGCCGTTTTTTGTGTGGAAACAAGCAAATATCAAAAATAATGAGAAAAACACTTCTTTTCTTCTGCCTTCTCCTGGCGCTTGGCGCACAGGCGCAGGGGGGCGGACATTTCCTGCAGAACGATCAGTATCGGCAGAAGGTGATGCAGGCCTTCGACGCGCGCATGAAACTCATGGGCAAGGATTGCTTCAACGTCAAGGGCCTGGGAGCCAATGGCGTGGAGACCGAGGCTTTGCAGTTTCTCTATGCCTACATGCCGATGGCCGACGAGACGGATTATTCGACCGACTTCTTCCTTGCCAACGTGCGCAAGTCGCTCCAGGCGCGCCAGGAGATGGTATGGGGTAGCCAGGTGCCGGAACGCGAGTTTCGCCATTTCGTCCTCCCCGTTCGTGTCAACAACGAGAACCTGGACAGCTTCCGTATCGTCTATTATGACGAACTGAAGAACCGCGTCAAGGGGCTGGGCATGAAGGAGGCCATCCTCGAGGTCAACCATTGGTGCCATGAGCATGTGACCTATCAGCCGGCCGACGCCCGTACGTCCGCTCCTATGGCTACCATGCGTACCACCACGGGCCGTTGTGGCGAGGAGAGCACCTTTGCCGTGGCTGCCTTGCGTGCCATCGGCATTCCTGCCCGTCAGGTCTATACGCCTCGTTGGGCCCATACCGACGACAACCATGCGTGGGTGGAGGCTTGGGCCGACGGTCAATGGTACTTCCTGGGAGCTTGCGAGCCCGAGGCCGTGCTCAACCTGGGATGGTTCAACGCGCCTGCCTCACGGGCCCTGCTGATGCACACCCGTGCCTTCGGCGACTATGACGGACCGGAGGAGACCGTGCTGCGCACGTCCAACTATACGGAGATCAACCTCATCAGCAATTATGCCAAGGTGAGCCGGGCCGACTTCAAGGTGGTGGACACCCAGGGCAATCCTGTGGCCGACGCCCGTGTGGATTTCAAGATCTACAACTATGCCGAGTTCTTCACGGCCGTGACGAAATATACGGACGCGAAGGGTGCCACCTTCCTGACGGCTGGTCTGGGCGACATGATCGTCTGGGCTTCCAAGAACGGAAAGTATGGCTACAAGAAGGTGACCTTTGGCAAGGACCGCGAGGTGACAATCGCCCTCGACCGCGACAATGATGCGGTCTCGAGTGTGGATATGGCGATTGTGCCGCCCAAGGAGTCGCCCAACGTGCCTGAGGTGTCGGCCGAGCAGGCTGCGACCAACAAGGCGCGCTTTGCTGCCGAGGACGAGATACGCCATGAGACCATCCGTCGCACGCATTACCCGAAGGACGGCACGTCGAAGTATGCTCCCTATTTCCTTCGTGCGAAGGGCAACTGGCGCACCATTGAGGCTTTCCTCAACCGTCATAGCGACAACGAGGCGCGTGCCCTGAATATCCTCAATACCCTGAGCGACAAGGACCTTCGCGATATCCTGCCGCAGATCCTGGAGGACTGCTTCGCCAACAAGAGCGACCAGGTCAGTCCGCGTGTGGAGGATGAGATGCTGATCACGCCCTTCAAGTGCTTCTTCGAGAACTATTTTGACCGCAAGACGGTCGAGAAGTTCCGTGCCAATCCGATGGAGATCGCCAACTGGATCAAGAAGAACATCCGTCTCAACCCCGATACGAAGGCGTTGCAGATAGCCCAGACGCCAGTAGGTGCCGTGAAGTTCAAGATCACGGACGAGCGCTCGCGCAAGGTGCTCTTCGTCGATATCGCCCGCAGCCTCAATATCGAGGCCAAGCGCGATACGGTCACGGGTGCCTTGATGTATCGCAAGGATGGCAACTGGACGACAGTCGATTTCGAGGCCAAGGGCACGGTCACGCCCCATCAGGGCACGCTCGTGCTGACCTATCAGCCTGCTGCCCATCTGGACAACCCGCTCTACTACAACCACTTCTCCCTGAGTCGTCTGGAGAATGGCACGGCCACGCTCCTCAACTACGACGAGGGTGGCGATGGCGGACAGACCAGCTGGATGAACACCTTCAAGGACGGATGCCCCCTGGAGGCGGGTACCTATCTGCTGACCACGGGCACGCGCCTGGCCAACGGTAGCGTCTTGTCTCATAGCGAGTTCTTCGTCATCAAGGAGGGACAGACCACGACCGTACCTCTCATCATGCGCGAGAGCAAGGACGAGGTACAGGTGATCGGTTCGTTCAACTCCGAGAGCAAGTTTGATATGGATGGCAACCAGGTGAGCCTGCTCTCGCAGACGGGCCGTGGCTACTATATCATCGGTCTCATTGGCGTCGGCCAGGAGCCTACCAACCATGCGCTCGTGGACATTGCCAAGGAGGCTGACGCCTTCGACCGTTGGGGCCGTCCGATGGTCCTGCTCTTCGAGAATGCCGAGGAGGCCAAGAAGTTTGATGCTTCGCTCTACGGTCGTCTGCCGAAAAACATCATCTATGGTATCGATACCGATGGTGCCATCCGTCAGCAGATGGTGGAGAACCTGAAATTGTCGAGCAAGACGCAGCTGCCGATCTTCTTCATTGCCGATACGTTCAATCGTGTCGTCTTCTCTTCCCAGGGCTATACGATCGGACTGGGCGAGCAGTTGAAGAACACCTTCAACCGTCTTTGATTCTCCCGAGGGACCACACGCCTGTGGCCCGAAAGATAAATAAAAACAAGGGATGGCAGACAGTCTGTCATCCCTTGTTAGTTATAGGTGCGCTTGTTGCTATGGCCTATGGGAGCAAGTGGTTGCGGAACCAATTGACGACATAGTCTATGACGGGCTGCTGGAACCAATGGTCGTCGCCATGGTCTGCCTTGTCGAGCACGACATACTCCACCTCCGTCCCATTCTCGCAGAGGGCCTCGTAGAGATGGTCGCTCTGTCGTTGCGACACCATGTGGTCGTTGTTGCCGTGCATGATGAGGAAGGGGGGGAGTCCGGGATGGATGTGGCCCAACGGACTGGCGGCACGCGCCTTGTCGGGTATCTCCTCCAAGAGGTGGCCCGGATCGCGCCCATAGACCACGCCATTGACGAGCAGGGCCTCGCTGGCAGCCCGCGAGTCGTGGTAGGCTTGCACCTCGGTAGGGAAGCCCTCGTCGATGGTCTCCAGGTCGGACGGACCGAAGATGGTGCAGCAGGCCTGCACGTCGGAGCTCTCGTTCAGATACTGTCCTTGGTCGAAGCGCGGCTCGTTCATCGTCGTCGCAATCATCGACGACAGGTAGCCGCCAGCGCTATTGCCCATCACGCCAAAACGCGTCTTGTCAATACCAAACTTCTCGGCATTGGCCTTGAGGAAGCGGATGGCTTGCTTGCCGTCCTCCAGGAGGGCAGGGAAGGCGTTTGGGATCGTACGATATTGCACGGCAGCCACGACAAAGCCTGCACGCGCCAGTCCCATGCGACATTCGATAAACTTGCTGTAGTCGCTCGTCGTGAAACCGCCACCAGGGAAATAGACCACACAGGGCTTCGGCTCATTGGTTCGTGGAATGATGAGCGTCATGTGGAGGGAGATCGTTCCCTTCTCGTAGTGTTGCGAGTAGATGATGTTATCGATCACTCGCAGGGACGTCCGCGTCACGGGGACATCCATCAGGATCTTCTTGCTTTTACTATTTTGATTGTCCATGTCTTCTCTCGTTATGGGTGTCTTGCTTGAAATGCTGGTGCAAAAGTAGAAAGAAAAATGCTAAAAATCACTATAAGCGACCAGGAAATAGCTAAAATCTATGTCAAGTGCTTGTCGGTTTCGCCCTAAAGGTGTATATTTGCAGACAGAAAGGTCTTTAGCCAGGAGTGACAGACTGTCAAGGATGGTCGGCATGGCATGGCTTTTGTACGATAGAAAACATACATATTAAATACGAAAATCGAAATGGATTTCAACAATTATTCAAACATTGTGGATGATCGCGCGCGGGAGCTGGAGCGGTCACGTGTCATGCCTTTCCTCATGCGAAAGGTCTATACCTGGATGGCTTTGGCCTTGACCATCACGGCTATCGTCGCCTATGGTATCGGCAACAGTCCGGGCCTCCTGATGAGTCTCTTCGGTTCCAAGATGCCCATGCTCGTGTTGTTTGCAGCCGAGATCGGATTGGTCATCTGGCTGTCGGCCCGCCTCAGCCGTATCTCGATCACTACGGCTACCGTGGGCTTCATCGCCTTCTCCATCCTCAATGGTATGACGATGAGCGTCTTCTTCGCCGTCTATACTACGGCTTCCATAGCCCTGACCTTCTTTGTCTCGGCAGGTATGTTTGGCGCCATGGCCTTGATTGGCTATACGACCAAGAAGGACTTGTCCTCGATAGGTGGTTTCCTGATCATGGCGCTTATCGGCCTGATCATTGCCGGACTGGTCAATATGTTCCTTCGCAGCACGATGTTCGACCTCATCATTAGTGGCCTGGGCGTGATCCTCTTCTGCGGACTGACGGCTTGGGATATGCAATGGATCAAGCGGGCTCTCCTGGAGGCTCCCGATATGGGCGAGGCTTCCCAGAAGATAGCGCTCTTGGGTGCGCTCAACCTCTACCTCGACTTCATCAACCTTTTCCTCTATCTGCTCCGCTTCTTGGGCGACAGACGCAATTGATGTGGTTTTGACGAAGTGAATATTCTTAGATAATTATAGGAGTAAAATACGTATATCGGGGGAATATCTGAAAAGATATTTCCCCTTTTTCGTGCGTTTTCGTCTTCATGTAGCCATTTTCTCCTTGCATAGCGATAGCTTTCTTTCCAAGGTAGCTTGCATTTTGTTTGTCGCGAGTTGTGCTATGAAAGGGTATGTGTGATAAAAGGAAATCTAAAAATATTCTAATAAAATGCTTTTTTAGGGCATAAAACTTGTTTGGCGTGAATAAATATTGTAATTTTGCAAATGAAATAGAATAATGAAGGATTATGAAAGCGAAAACGGTACGAATGAAAACCCTCAAGATGCTTATCTCCAGCAAGGAGCTTAGCAGTCAAGAGGAGGTGCTGAAGGCGTTGGCCAAGGAGGGCTTTACGATTACGCAGGCTACGTTGAGCCGCGACTTGAAGCAGTTGAAGGTGGCCAAGGCTGCCTCTATGAATGGAAAATACGTCTATGTGTTGCCCAACGAGACGATGTACAAGCGTGTCTCTTCGCCTCAGCGTGCTACCGACATGGCGAATAGCAATGGATTTCTTTCGCTCACCTTTAGTGGTCAGCTGGCCGTGATGAAGACGCGTCCGGGCTATGCGAGTGCCGTTGCGTATGATATCGACCAGAAGGAGATCCAGGGTGTCTTGGGATCTATTGCGGGTGACGATACGCTTTTCATCGCCATTGAGGAGGGCTTCGACCGCGAGAAGATCGTCGAGGGACTCTCACAGATCATCCCCGGCATAGGCCGCGTCTCCGTGGTGATACCGGGATACGAAGACGAACTGGGGGAGTAATAAGTCTAGCCCACCATGCTGGTTAAGACCCGCAACTCTGGTCAAGACTCGCCACTCTGGGAGTAAATAGTTAACACCCACGCCTGTGGGTAAAAGTGCAAAGCCGTACCTATTGCCTGGGCAGTAGGTATGGCTTTGCATTTTTGTATGCCTACAAACCCTGCCCGTGCTGGTACACATAAATAGCTGCTTCGGTTTGTTTAATAATTTCTACATAAACCATGCGATAATCCGACATTTGCCTAAAAATAGTTATCAAATTTGTTTGGTCGTGGCTTTTTTGCTAACTTTGCAGAAAGACAGTTATTGAAAGGATTGAATCGCATGATAAATTTGAAAAAGTCAACATTTCTATATATCTTCTTTGCCATGATGGCTTGCTCCGTGCCCGTCAAGGCGCAGAATCCTGCCACGCAGACCATTACGCTCTCTGATGGTGGTCGCTATACAGGACAAGTGTTGCACGGCAAGCCCAACGGCAAGGGCAAGGCCGTCTATAAGAATGGCGACGTCTATGAGGGAGAGTTTCTCAAGGGCAAGCGCCACGGGCAGGGCACCTACACCTTCACGGATGGAGAGAAATATACGGGCGAATGGTTTCAGGACCACCAGCACGGCATGGGCGACTACTACTTCATGAATGGCAACCGCTATAGTGGGCTCTGGTATAAGGACTACCAGTCGGGACAGGGTACGATGTTCTATTACAATGGCGACAAGTACGAGGGCGAATGGGCCGAGGACAAGCGCGCGGGTAAAGGACGCTACACTTTCAAGAACGGGGCCTTCTATGATGGCTACTGGCTCGATGACCGAAAGAACGGCAAGGGTGTCTTCGACTGGGGCGACGGGTCGTCCTATACGGGCGACTGGGTGAACAATCTCAAGGAGGGAAAGGGCACCTACGTCTATGGCGACGGCGAGGAGTATAGCGGACAATGGAAAAACGACCTGCCGGACGGGCGTGGTATCTATAAGTTTAAGGATGGCGATATCTACGAGGGCTACTATGTCGAGGGCGAGCGCCACGGCGAGGGCATCATGAGATATAAGAATGGTGATGTCTATACGGGACGCTTCCTGCGTGGTGAGCGTTCGGGCCAGGGTACGATGGCATGGCACAATGGCGATGTCTATGTGGGTCTCTGGGAACAGGGCCACGAGAATGGAGTGGGCAAACTGACCAAGAAGAACAATGATGTCTTCGACGGGGTTTTTGTCAACGGCAAGCTCGATGGCGAGGTGGTCATCCATTATGCCGACGGCACGCGATTCCGTGGTACGTTCCGCAACGGACTGCGCGAGGGAAAAGCCATCGAGGAGGACGCCAAGGGCGTGCGCTTTGAGGGCAGCTACCACGAGGACGAGCGTGATGGATCCTTTGTGGAGCGCGACAAGACTGGTGCCATCACGGCGCAGGGCCGCTATGAGAATGGCAAGAGAATAGAGATGTAAAAAGATTGTATTGACAGGATATGGTGAACAAGAAGAATGTAAATAAAAAAGCGAACCGCAAAAAGGTTTCTGCTGCTGCCGCAAAGGTAGTACCCCAGGTAGTGGAGCACATCGGCATTGTGCGCAACGACCCCTATTTGGAGCCGTATGAGCAGGCGATACGGGGTCGTCACGACCACGCCTTGTGGAAGATAGACCAACTGACGCGCCACGGCAAGCAGACGCTCTCCGACTTTGCGAATGGCTATGAGTATTTCGGTCTGCATAGGACGGATACGGGGTGGGTGTTCAGAGAGTGGGCTCCCCATGCCACGGACATTTATCTCGTCGGCGACTTCAGTTCGTGGAAAGAGCAGGAGACCTACCGATGCCGTCGTATCGAGGGCACGGACAACTGGCAGCTCACGCTTCCTGCCGGCGCCTTGACCCACGGACAGCTTTATAAGATGCACGTCAAGTGGGATGGTGGAGAAGGCGAGCGTATACCGGCCTGGGCCAACCGCGTGGTGCAGGACGAAAAGACGCATATCTTCTCGGCACAGGTGTGGGCGCCCAAGACGCCTTACCGTTGGGTATCGAAGCCGTTGACGCCGCAGACGAAGCCGCTTCTGATCTATGAGTGCCATATCGGAATGGCGCAGGACGAGGAGAAGGTGGGATCCTATAGCGAGTTTCGCCAGCAGGTGCTGCCACGTATCGTCCGAGATGGCTATAATGCCATACAGATCATGGCCATCCAGGAGCATCCCTACTATGGATCCTTTGGTTATCATGTCAGTTCCTTCTTTGCGCCGAGCAGCCGTTTTGGTACGCCCGAGGAATTGAAGGAACTGATAGACGAGGCGCATAGCCACGGCGTGGCCGTCATCATGGATATTGTCCATTCCCATGCCGTCAAGAACGAGGTGGAGGGACTGGGCAACCTGGCGGGAGATCCCAACCAATATTTCTACCCTGGCGACCGCCACGAGCATCCGGCCTGGGATAGTCTTTGTTTTGACTATGGCAAGGATAATGTCGTCCATTTCCTCCTCTCCAACTGCAAGTACTGGTTGGAGGAGTTCCATTTTGATGGTTTCCGTTTCGATGGCGTCACGTCGATGCTCTATTATAGTCATGGACTGGGAGAGGCTTTCACCAACTATGCTGATTATTTCAACGGCCATCAGGATGACAATGCCATCTGCTATCTGACCTTGGCCAATCGCTTGATCCATGAGGTCAATCCTCATGCCATCACCATTGCCGAAGAAGTGTCGGGCATGCCAGGACTGGCGGCCCGCTTCGAGGATGGCGGATATGGTTTCGACTATCGTATGGCGATGAACATACCCGACTATTGGATCAAGACCATCAAGGAGCGTCGGGATGAGGACTGGAAACCAAGTAGCATCTTCTGGGAGGTCAAAAATCGTCGGTCTGACGAGCGGACGATCTCTTATTGTGAAAGCCATGACCAGGCGTTGGTGGGCGACAAGACAATCATCTTCCGGCTGGTGGATGCCGATATGTACTGGCATTTCCGTATCGGGGATGAGAACGAGGCGGCCCATCGGGGGATTGCCCTGCACAAGATGATCCGACTCGTCACCTTGGGAGCTATCAACGGAGGCTACCTCAATTTTATGGGCAACGAGTTTGGTCATCCCGAGTGGATCGATTTCCCGCGCGAGGGCAACGGATGGAGCCACAAGTATGCGCGCAGGCAATGGAATCTGGTCGATGACAAGACCCTTTGCTATCACTATCTTGGCGATTTCGATCGCCGGATGCTGGAGGTGGTGAAGAGTGAGCCTGCCTTCAACGATACGCCTGTGGAGGAAATTTGGCATAATGACGGCGACCAGGTGCTCGCCTACGAGCGCGGTTCGTTGCTGTTCGTGTTCAATTTCTCTCCCTCACGGTCCTATTCCGACTACGGGCTGTTGGTGCGCGAGGGCTCTTGGCAGGTAGTGCTCAATACGGATGCCAAGGAGTTTGGCGGCAACGGATTAGCCGACGACTCGGTGGAGCATCTGACAAATAGCGACACGCTCTATGCCAAGGATCACAAGGGCTGGCTGAAGCTCTATATCCCTGCGCGTTCGGCCGTGGTCTTGCGTAAAAAGAATGATGCTCATGCGTAGAAGTTTCGAACAGGTGGTGTGCGCAGTAGTGTTCTGCGTGCTCACCTTTTGCTATCTATACAACTATCAGGCGGACGTCCTCGTCGTCACGCAGTTTCTCGCCTCGGGCGGGCAGACCCACTATGCGCCCTTCCTTGGGGCAGTCATTATCACGTCCGTATTGCTGCTCCTGCAGGTCGTGGTCCAGTTCTTTGCCCGCCTTCGCCGTAGAAGCTATGCCCTCACCTATGCGCCTTCGCTCTTGTTGCTGGCCTGGCTGACGGGCATCCGTTCCGACGTCACGACGCAAGTAGATTTTGGCTCTTGGTGGTTGGCTATTCCTTTCTTGCTTCTCGTCATCGTACCTGCCATCATACAGGCCATGCGCTACCAGCCCTATGAGCCCGACGAGCGTAGGCAGGGCTTTCTCTCACAGCTACTCTGGATCAACCTGGGCACCCTTGCCCTCATGTTTCTCTTCGTAGGATTCCTGAGCAATAATGACCGAGAGTTTCATAAGCGGGCGCGGATGGAATATCTGGTTGACCAACGTCGCTATCGTGAGGCGCTCGTGATGGCGCAACGGTTGGAGCGTCCTGATTCCGTATCGTCGATGCTGACAATCTATTCTGTCGCGCGCACGGGCCACCTGACCGATAGCCTCTTTCATTATCGCTTGGTAGGAGAGGGCAAGGTGATGCGTCCGTCGCCACAGGTACACAGTCTGCTCACCCCCGACTCCATACTCAACCGCGTCACCAGCAAGAGCGCCAACTATCAGTTGATGGGCTTTTTGCTCGACCGCGACCTGCCGACTTTCTGCGCCTATCTGCCGCTGTACTACAAGACCAATGCGCCTATGCCGCGTTATTATGCCGAGGCATGGCAGCTCTACCATCAGTTGTGTGCAGGAATGCGTCCCAAGCGCTACGAGAAGGGTTCTTATACCTATTATTATATGCGCGGATGAGTTTGATAGATGGTCGTATGCAGGATGCTTTCCTGCATACGGCTATCAGTCGATAGAGGAGGATGGAAACCCTCCCTTTGGTGGTCTCATGGAGCCAGTCTCTCTATGTTCCGAGTGGTAGGTTAACATCGCCTTTTGATGAAGTTAACTTCGTAGGCCGACGAAGTTATATTCGTAGGCCAATGAAGTTATATTCGTAGGCCGATGAAGTTAATATCCTTTTTTGGCCCTGTTTTCACCCCTTTTCGCGTGATTCCTTTTTCCTGCCTTCGTCATAGCGTATCTCAAAATTCTTCATCGAAAAGCTTAGCTTTTTTCTGATCTCTTGCCATCAAATATGAGCAGTACTTATTGAGCATATTGGACAGAGGTAGTTCTCCCTTTTGATACCGTTCTGCGTCAAGTGCCAACATTCTTTCACAAACTGTTCTATGGCCTTTGAATAGGGCATTGAGATATGGTATGCCATTCTCTTGGGTAATACACACATCGGTAAAGAATTGTGTGATGTCCTCTGAGTCAAAGACAATGGAATAAGTTGGTCGCTTGGCTCCTGGAATGTCTTCTATCAAAATGTTCTTGCTGACAAGATCCTGTATGTCGCGTATGGCAGTATCCTTGGAACACTTAGCCAATGAAGCCCAGGTCTTAGACGTTATCTTTGCCTCATAGCCATCAAGGAAGAGATTTAACATTTGTGTTTGTCGCTCTGTCATAGGAACGGATGCAGCCTTCTGCCAGAAGAAACTCTTATTTAAGAGGGTGGTGACAATAGTTTCTGCTTCGTCGAGCGCATCAATCATTTTTTTCATATACCATACCAGCCACTCCGTGATCTCACCGTCGCCACGTTGCATGCGTTCCAGAATGTCGTAATAGTGTTTTTTGTCTTTATTGATTTGAGACGAAATATTATAGAAACGCAACTCGCTCTTCTCACCACGTGCCAGAAGCATGTCGGAGAGAATGCGAGCCAATCGACCATTACCATCTTCGAAAGGATGAATGCTTACAAACCAGAAATGAGCTATGGCAGAACGTATAACGCTGCCCACGGTGTCTTCGCCATCAAACCAAGCTATAAACCTTTGCATCTCACTCTCTAAAAGGTCGGGAGAAGGGGCTATATAATGTATCTTCTCTCTACCAAATATACCGCTGACTATATGTTCCTCATGTGTTCGGTATTGTCCTATTTCTATTTCACCAGCTTCGCTGAAACCGGTTGGAAAGAATGCTGTTTGCCAAGCGCATAGTTTCTCTTTACTGAGCGGTTGGTCATAGTTCTGTACGGCTTCGAGCATTACGCCCACCACGGAGTCAACATAATGAGAAGGAGCTGTGTATTTCACGTTTTCAATTCCCAGTTTTCGGGCGATAGAAGAACGCACCTGTTCTTCATTAAGACATATGCCCTCAATCTCTGAAGAATACACTACGTCATGTGTCAAGTTCTCCGCCATAGCTCTGAGTTTGCTATCAAAACCGAGCGTGCTCAATCTGCCGTAAAGCAAACCTTGCTTACGACATACAACCTCCTGAAGGATTGATACCTCAGAAGCATCCCAGCGGAAGTTTGTCCAATTATCTCTTTCGTGTATATACATAAGCTACTTATTCTATGTGCGACAATGTGTAGTGTTAAACGTCGCATATTCTGCGGTAAAATTAATAAAAAAATGTCGAACCGCCAAATAAATCAATGAAATACCGCATGTTTTGCGACGTCCCCAGAGGACAACGACAGTCCCATGTCTTAAAAAGTTTCCACATAGTCATTAATGTTTAGTTTGTTTGGGTAGGTATAGTTATTTGTGAGAAATGTATATTATCGTCCCATTGAGGAGCCTCGGCAATGTTAATATCAGGCAAGAGGAAGTCTTCCTTGTCTGGGTGCTCAGCCAATATGGCTTCGTCGCTAACGGTAAGTCTTGAACGTATCTTTTTGAAGAACTTTACTTCTGCGTACTCTATGCGATTGTCAGCCTCGATGGCTTTGATGGCAAGCGATACGAGTAGCAACTGTTCTGTTTCGTTCAACACCACAGATTTTAGTTCCTTTAGATAAGATTGCAGGAACAATGCGCCCTGCTCATTGATTTCGGCAATCCATGAGTTGATGTACTTCTCCGAATCAATGTCGTGGAAGAGCTTGTCCTTCGCACACAACTCCCTAACCATACCTACTTCTTCTGTGGCAATATCTCCATCGCAAGCTATGCAACAGAAGATGGTTTTCAAGTATAATTCTTCTTTTGTCATAATAGTAATCGTTTAAATGTTAAAACCTATACGAGGCCTATCATTAGGCTCCTTCACATCCTCTCCATTCATCATCTTCCGAATGCGATCGTATTTACGCAACTCGTCAGCACTGAGCGAAGGGCGAGTATTTGAGATGGCTGCTTTCAGAAGCTCCATTGTTATTTTGCTATGCTGGTGAAGTGCATTTCGCGCAGCATCATTGACTATCAATTGAATATCAGCAGAGACGTAGCCTTGGGTCATCTCTGCTAACTGTTGATAATCCAATCCAAAGTCGTATGGACGCTTCTCAAGATACAGTTTGAACAAGGCCATTCGCGCTTCTTCGTCTGGCGCGCCAATAAAGTATTTTTTGTCCAAGCGTCCGGCACGCAATATCGCCGTGTCAATCATGTTGGGATAGTTGGTCGCCCCTATGACGAAGATTCCCCTTTCGCCTGTCCTGTCCATTTGCGCCAACATCTCGTTTACGGCACTCCTTGACATTTCGTGCACATTGCCATCCGCGCGATTAGGAACCAGTTCGTTCATCTCGTCTATGAATATAACTGTTGGCGCTTTCTCCTCCGCCTCTTTAAACATCTTTGCGATGTTCTCTTGCGTGGCATTGACGAAGCGACTCTTTAGGGCGGCAGGGGTGATACACAGAAAGTTGAATCCGACCTCTTCTGCAAAGTGTTTTGCAAAGAAGGTCTTTCCGCACCCAGGAGGACCATACAGCAACATACCATTGGGTATGGTCACGCCATAACGATGGTATTCCTCGGGGTTGTGGAGGGGCTCTATCACCTCTTCACGCATCTGCTGCTTCAGTTCCTCCATGCCTGCCACAGCAGCAAAGCCTTCCCCCTTTTTCTTTGTTTCTGTGGAGACAGGCTTATCCTTTGACTGCTGCGAGAGGAATTTGCGCTTCGTAGATTGGCGTTCTATTTTTATCTCACCGTCAATCGCTTTGATAAACTCATCTGCCGTTTGAAACCTGTCTTCTGCATCATAACTTAATGCTTTGGCTATCACATTCAGCAGCTGGTCGTCAAGCTCATACTTATCCTCTTTTGTCAGTTCCAGTTCTTCGTCCCGCTTTGCCAAGATGGCGTCTATCGCCTCTTGTCCCCGTTTTCTCGAAACGTCTATAAACCACGGCAGCACTCCGTAAAGGAGCTGATACATCATCACTCCTACAGAATAGAGGTCCGTCTGAACGGAGCACACCCCGGAGAATCTTTCTGGCGCAAGATAGAAAGGATTCAACTCCTCCAAGTTGGGTTTGGCTGGCGGCTGGTTTAAAAGTCTCGCACAACCGAAATCTATCAGTTTCAGGTCTTGCAATTCCCCAACGAGATTGAGAAAAACGTTTTGTATCGTCACCTCGTTGTGAATGATAGGAGGCGTCTGTGAGTGCAGGAAGGCCAGTGCGGACAATACGGCCTTGGCTATTGTTTTGATCTCGTAAACGCTGATTTTATCATCACGGATCATCCTCTGCGACAAGGTCTCTCCACTTACAAACTCGGTCACGAACCAAGCGTATTGGCTCCCGTTCATCATCATATTGCCAGCGTCCACAAATTGACAAAGGTTATGATGATGCAGCTGCTTGGCAATCTCCACTTCTATCACTCGTCCACTATCATCTATCTGATTACGATTGAGTTTTGAGTAGTTGATGAGTTTCAAGAAGCGGGTTTTGCCATTGGCGTCCTTCACACGATAGGTCTCCGCATAAGAACCTTGCTTATGCGGAAACGCTACTGTGTATGAAGCTATTTTATCGTTCTTCTTGAAGTACATAAAATATTTTCTTTAAGACACCCATCCTCCGCCTGGACGATCACCATCTTTAGGCAGAAGTTCTAATAATTCTGCTGCAATTGACCTTAGTCCTTCCGTCGTAGGATTATTGTTGATTTGCTCCATGCCTCGATTTACGAGCTGACGAGCACGCGAGGAATCTTTCCAATGCAGTGAAGCAAAGCGTTCGTTGCAATGATGAATGATACCCATACATTGATAAAGCATGGTGAGTTCAACGAACAAACGAGTTACCTGTTCCAAAACTTCACGACCCATTTGTACGTTCTTAGAACGTATGGCATTATCTGTCTGTGTGCGCAGTTGGTCGACTAATCGGGCAGACCTTTCATTACCCAAATCATCCTGTGCTTTTTCGAGTTTGTCAAACTCCTCGCGCAACTCCTTTTCAACACGTTCCCACTCTGTGCCAGCATCAAGTTTTTCTATTTTTCGAAGCAATTCTCGCAAATGGTTGAGAACCTCTTTTTTCTCTGTGGTGTTCTCATTGTCTGTGTGTATTGCTGCAAGTTCCTCCTGCAATTCATTTACATCTATACCGCTTTCGGACAAAGTTTTCATAGCGTTTTCCGCTTCTGCAAAGCCTTTGCTGATTTGTTCGTTTGTGTCCTCCATCCTATGTTTCTTGCTTGTGTCAAGGACTTTCTCAACGGTGAAGCCCGTAGCGAGAAAACGTACTTCGAGCCTCATCTGCTCAGAAGAGTCCACTTTCAATGTAACATCGACAAGGCTATCTGCAGGCATAAGAGTATCAACATCTTCACCTGTAATGACAACATCTGCAACATGCTCATAGAGCGAAGCAGATTTTCCTTCTGCCTCTTCGAAATCATCAACTTGATGAATAGGCACTGTCAACACGTCGCTTGAAACTCCTGGACGCAGTTGACTGGTGGTTTTCAAGTCGTTGATCACACCTGTTGCTGGCAACGGCTTGTTTTTTTCCAATCCTTTGGCCATGCGAATGACAGTCCGCTTTTTGTTCCTGTCCCATCTAGCAATAGCTATATTGTAGGGCAGTGGCGCAGCTCCTACAACAGAGCCTTGAATTATCGTGATTTCATTAGGGAAACAAGGGAGGATATTGCCTTTATCATCATAACATGATATATTGAACGAGTTTGCCTTGCCCTCTAAAAGATTCAATTCTACGACATCACCTTTGGAATTGATTTCCACCTTACCACTTGCCCAAGCCTTATCTCCTCTTACAAACTCAACGAAAACCCTATTCAAAGTAGAGCCTTCAGCGAGACGAACCGGCACATACTCTGTCATTTCAACTGTGGTCGACTCGTAGCTGACATCAAGTTTAACTGTTCCGACTTTGATTTCTTTGTCAGAAACCTCTGCGTCCATCGTTGAAGCGTATAGGGCAGCACCTGTCGCAACGGCCGTCATCGGGTCTATGCTCGTGTCAACATTAGGCGTGACCTGTTCTCTCAGCATTTGGCGGATAAGAGGACTATGCGTCGGACCGCCAACAAGGATCAGTTTTGTGATCTGTGAGCCATTGAGATTGTTACGCTGAATAAGGTTCTTGCAGATATCTACTGCCTTTTGAAAATACGGGCGCATCACGTCAAAAACTTGTGCCTGACTCAATGTCAGATCAAGTTCTATCTCCTCTCCGTCCTCATCCTCTCCAAGGTCGCCCAAGTTGGAAATAATGTCCTCATGGTCTTTGAACGAAAGCTGGTTCTTTGCATCCTCGGCATATGTCTTCATTGCATCGCGAAGCACTTCCTTCTTTTCCTCATCCTGCAAATAACCATCTATTGCATAGTTTTCTTGCAAATATGGTATAATGATGTTGTCAACAATGGCATAATCCAAGTTCTTTCCACCGAGATAGTTGTCTCCCTCTGTATCGAAAACTTGCATGATACCATCCTCTACCTTTAGCAAAGCAGCATCAAAAGTACCGCCACCGAAGTCAAAGACCATCCACAATCCGTTTTTCTCTTCAGAGGAAACTCCGTATGCCATTGAAGCAGCAATCGGCTCCTGAAGCAGTTCGCAATGCTTGAAACCTGCCATCTTTGCAGCTTCCATTGTGGCAGTCTTTTGATTGACCGTAAACTTAGCAGGTACTGTAATAACTACTGAACTGAACTTTTCGTCTGTAACAAAGGATTTCAGAGTCTTCAACACTTCCGCAGACAATTCCTCAGAGGAAAAACTCTTGTGCAAGTTTGAACAAGGATATTGGGTGTCGGTTGCCATTGTGCGCTTGAACTCAACGTATGTATTTGAAGCGCCCTTGTGCCACGACTTTGTAGCACGGCGTTTGTCTTGCTTCATCGTATTATAGGCACTGTCTCCAGCCTTTATCGAACCTTTCTTGTTTACAGAGATGCATGAAGGCATCGTATCCTTTAATACATCTGTTTTTATAACGACTGGTTCTCCCTTTTCCATGCGGCAGATGGCGGAATTTGTCGTTCCGAGATCTATGCCATAGTCTATTTTATTCCTTGCCATGATTATTTTGTTTTAGATGTTTTGACTTACGGTTATCTGAGCAGCTTGTATCATCTGCCCATTATAGTTGATTTGTGGCTTGGTTATACCAGTGATGATTTGCTTTCCTTCCTCCAAATCTTCATCAACCACAAAATTGGCAATCACTTTCATGCCTTCATTGTATGGTTTTCCAAGCATATTAACAATCTCATAACCATTGGCACTGAAATTGTCCTTGATATGCTCTACAGCCTAAGCCAACTGCTTATACCCCCTTATAGAGGAGTCCATGCGTGACATGTTCAGTTCGATTCGCACATTTTCGTCGGCCACTTTTAAGACAAGCGAATGGTCAGGCTTGTCATTGCTAACAACTTTTTGGGAATTCGACATTTGTTTGTCAAACAGCTCCAAAAGTTTGTCATCAAGCTTTATCGACTCCTCTTGCATCTTGCTCTGCGCAGCTTGCAAAGCATCTTGGGCCTTGCGTACATCATCAATAGAGGTTGTACCTGATTTGATGCGTTTTGCCAATCGGGAAGTCACTCCCACTATGATAACTAACAACAGTAAGCCTATGACGCAAACCAAAAGAGTGCGGCTTTGCAAGGTTTCTTGGTTTGCTTGAACATTACTGTTGGTCTTGTTTATAATGCCGTTCACATTCTTACGGTCAGCAGATTGAGTTTCAGCCAATTGTTTGCAAGTAATGCGTAAACTGTCGATAACTGCGCTTTGGCTATTGTTCTCACTTTTGAGGGCTTGTATTTTTCCGTCGCTCTCTTTCAGCTTACCTTTCAACCTGCATAAATCGTTGGCAATACGTGATTGTTGATTCTGTAAGTTAGCACACTTTTTCTCCAATGATTTAATATTATCATTGTCAGATGATACCTTAGCGTTTGTTGCTTGACAAACGCATATTACCAGCAATAGAATTGTAACTATCTTTTTCATTGATGTCAATTTTAATATTTTATACAATATCTCAAACCCCTATATATCCAATAATGGACAAATAGTACGATAATGAGAAGAATGCCAATGCAACCACCCCCAGAAACACGCCTCACAAGATCCTCCGCCCCCTGGCCATAACGTTCGATGAATGGGTATATAAAGGACATTAGGCCTATAATAAAACCTATGCCAGCATTATGTGGATCTATGCAACCTATAATTACAGAAATAGCCATTAATACACTAGCCGCAATATAAGGGTGCGAGTACACATCATTACTCTCGCACATTTTTTTCAACACAGACCTGTTAGAGTCATAACAATTGTCCTTGAAATCTTTATTCATATCGAAAGCATCCATAATCAATGTGGCCTTCCAGGCCTTCCTCAGTATTTTTCTTTCTTCGCTTGCAGTCTGTTCGTGAGATGTATTGACCTCTTCTATAAGATTGTGTAATGCTTTTCCGACTATCAGTGTGGATATTTTCAAATAATACCTGTTAGTAGCCCCGAGTTTGGCCTTTATAATACGCAAATGTGGTTTCGTTTTTTTCAACAATGTGACCGCATACTCAATCTCGCTTACATATAGGTCAAACTCTTCCAATTCTTCTTTTATGGCTTTATCCTCCGCGTAAACCTCTGTTGGTGGCAACTCGTCAATAATCTTTTGAAGAATATCGACATTCTCCTTGCATCGGTCTTTTGCCATTTGCCCAACGACAATGCTTTGGGCATATTTCTGCAAACTCATGGCTTTGTGTGCAGCCTCAGGCGCTTCGGAGCCATTGAAGTAGTCAATACCACATTGCAGGATTTCAAGTCCCAGTTTGTCGGCAATCATTTGGTACTGCAAGTCCGTTGCAGAGAGAAATCCCTTCAGCTGCTGGAAAGCACTTTTGGTGTTTTTCCTTAGCGCCTCTCCGGCTTTGAGCCTTGCTTCTGCCCCTTTTCCCTTTGATTTCTTGGCAATAGCTATAGCGTCTTGTATGCTATCAACAAGAGGCTTCACTGCTTTTTCCTCTGCATGGCTTTCCCATGCATCATCAGTGATGAAAGGAAGCAACTTATTTGCCCCTACTTCGTCACATAGCACATCGAGAAAGCGGAAAGCCAAACTGCCTATATCAGCATTTCCATCCGTTCCCAGGATAGCAGACACAAACTGGTTCGAGTAGAGGGAATTTCCATACAAGGTCTCGGCACACGTTATAGCACTGCGATAGTCCTCACGCATCAACGCACATACGATACGATTCTGCAAAGACGATGCTGTGTCTTTCTTTTGCCAAATCTCCTCAGCCTTGTCTATTTCGCCAGCGAAAAGATGGTTGAAGGCCACTTCGTCCAAATGAGTCGCTTTCACAAACCAAAACTGGGCGTACAAGAGCTGGTCTTTGGGCAAAGTGAGTTGGGCCTCAGCATCCATTACAGAAGCTTCGGTTCTTTTAATGGTTGAAAGATATTGGGGTAAGTCCAAAGGAAAAGAGACGGTTTTGCCCACCTTCAAAAACGCTTTCATGCGATTGTGGTTAGCCAGCCTTTCCTTC
>ERZ1106919.320-NODE-320-length-41009-cov-7.115813_pt1 | contig 41009 bp, 28 predicted proteins | sample MGYA00403654_ERZ1106919 | MGnify/ENA primary metagenome ERZ1106919 (study PRJEB35170, sample SAMEA104062450) | human gut metagenome | biome: human gut; feature: human-associated habitat; material: faeces | place: Denmark | collected 2012-10-08 ... | reverse complement strand
CGCTTCCGCCCCAGGAGCGCTTGTGCCACACGCCGTCCATGAACACGTACGGGTATTCGGATTCCAATGGCCGGGTGCGCCATCGGTCGATGTCGTCATACACGCGCTTGAGCTTGTCGGAAAGGGTCTGGGATGGCATCCTGTCACCCCACAGCAGTTTGCTGATGTCGTCGACCTGACGGGTGCTCACTCCCGCCAGGCACATCTCCATCAACGCCTCCTCGACGCTGGACTCCCGCCTGCGGTAGCGTTCGATGACCGCGGATTCGAAGACCGCGCCCTTGAGTTTCGGCACCCTGAGCTCGAGCCTGCCCGCCTTTGCCGTGAGCGTGCGTTCGTAGTGGCCGGCCCTGTACGCCTTGCGCCCCTCCTTGCGTTCGTATCTGGCGGCCCCGGTGATCTCGTCGGCCTCGGCGTCGAGCATGGCGTTGAGGATCTGGGTCATCTTCTCGGTGACCAGCCGGTCGAGTTTGGTCTCGAACAGGTTCTGGTCGATCTGTATGATGTTGCTGTCGGGCATGGCTGCGCGTCCTGCTTTCCAATTGCGATTCTTTGTTTGGCGACTGAAAATCGTACACAGGACGCGGGCCATGCCCGCTTCAACATCTCAACGAAGAACAAAACCGAAAGTGCGCAGGAATTCGGACGTTATCAATCATGACAATGTTTGACTTTTATTTATCTGTGAAGTAGGGTATTATCGAACCGGTTCGAACCCGACGTTGCGGTCACGGTCGAACTGAGTGTCGTTGAATCACTCGAGGGGTGTTCCCCGGGTGTACCCAAGGAGGAGAAAGTGGGCATGAAATGATTACGATGTCCGGCAAGGCAATTCGCAGGTGGTGGGCGCTGTTTGCGCTACCCACGTTCGCGGCTTTCGTCATTGGTTTCCTGGTGCCGTTCGCCATGGGCGTGTACCTGTCGTTCTGCAAGTTCAGCACGGTCACTGACGCCACGTTCGTGGGCGTGTCGAACTACCAAAACACAATCACGGATCCGGAGTTCCTGCACGCGCTGGTGTACACGATCCTGTTCACGATTGTGACAACCGTGGTGATCAACGTAGTCGCGTTCGCCATTGCGTACATGCTGACCAAGGCCATCAAGGGCTCCACGCTGTTCCGTTCGGTGTTCTTCATGCCGAACCTAATCGGCGGCATCATCTTGGGCTATATCTGGCTACTGCTGCTCAACGGCGTACTGGCGCACTGGGGTCGTTCGATCACATTCTCGGGCGTGTACGGCTTCTGGGGCATGGTTCTGCTGACCTGCTGGCAGCAAATCGGTTACATGATGATCATCTACATCGCGGGTCTGCAGGGCCTGCCCGGCGATGTGATCGAGGCTGCCGCGGTTGACGGCGCGAACTCCCGCCAGACGCTGTTCAACGTGACGATTCCATTGATGATGCCGTCAATCACAGTGTGCACATTCTTGACGGTGACCAACGGCTTCAAGATGTTCGACCAGAACCTCGCCCTGACCAATGGCGCCCCGTCGAATAGCTCCGAGCTCTTGGCTCTGAACATCTACCGCACGTTCTACGGACGCGCCGGCTTCGAGGGCGTGGGCCAGGCCAAGGCCGTGGTGTTCTTCATCATCGTGGCCGTGATTGCCCTCATCCAGAACAAGCTCACCACCAGCAAGGAGGTCCAAGCATGAGCGACAAGGTCAAGCATCCTGTATTCTGGACGGTTTTCCTTTCCATCGTCTCACTGGCATGGGTCTATCCAATCGTGCTGGTGCTGATCAATAGCTTCAAGCAGAAGGCTTACATCTCGCGCAACGCATTCTCCCTGCCCACCGGCAAGGCCTTCGTGGGACTGGAGAACTACATCAGAGGCATCGAGCGCACGAACCTAATCAGCAGTTTTGGCTGGACCGTAGTCATCACGGTCGGCGCGGTCCTGCTGATCATCGTGTGCACGTCGATGTGCGCTTGGTGGATTGTACGTACGAACAACTGGGCTGCGCGCCTGCTGTACACACTGTTCCTGTTTAACATGATTGTTCCGTTCCAGATGGTCATGTTCACGCTTTCCAAGCTCGCCGACATGATGGGCCTGAACACCCCATGGGGCCTGTGGATTGTGTATCTAGGCTTCGGTGCGGGCTTAGCCGTGTTCATCTTCACTGGCGTGGTCAAGGGCATCCCGTCCGAACTCGAGGAGTCTGCGATGATCGACGGCGCGTCGGTACCGAGAATCTTCTTCCAAATCGTACTGCCTATCATGCGCCCGAGCCTGATTTCAGTGGCGATCCTGCAGACGATGTGGATCTGGAATGACTTCCTGCTGCCGTACCTGACGTTGGACATGCGCCGTTTCAAGACGATGTCGATTGCGATTCAGTACCTCAAGGGTGGTTATGGATCAGTGGACATGGGCGCCATGATGGCCTGCTTGGTGGTGGCGATTGTGCCGATCATCATATTCTACCTGTGCTGCCAGAAGTACATCATCAAGGGCGTGATGGCCGGCGCTGTCAAAGGCTGATTAACTTCATCGCATGAGGGGTGCTGTCGGAATTTTCGTCGGCACCCCTTTTCTTCATATCCGCAGAACACGCACGTCAACCGTTGCAAACACTTATGTTAACGTGTCTCTAGCAGTTGCCATGACAGCAATGTCGTTCGTCAGTGGAGGATTCTCTATGAAAGCGAGCATCCAAGCCGTGGCCGCCGAAGCGGGAGTATCGATTTCGACCGTCTCTCGCACATTCGCCAAACCGAATCTGGTGCTGCCGGAGACTCGCAGCAAAGTGATGGCAGCAGCGGAAAAACTTGACTACCGCATCTCCCGCTCAGCGGCCGCACTGAAAACCGGTCAATCGTTCCGCGTCGCGCTATTGATGAGCGATCCGATTTCGACTTGGTTCAATTCCAATACCTATGCCGGATTGGATTCCGTGCTGCACCCGGCCGGATATGACATTCCCATCTTCGAGATGGCCGACGCGCACGACCGCCATGAGTTCTTCGCAACGTTGCCGGTACGCCGCAACGTCGACGCGGTCATCGTAAACTCCTTCAACATCGTGCCCGAAGAGGTCGAAAAACTTTCGAACATGAAGGTACCGATCGTCGGCATCAACATTCCATCAATCAACGGATTCAATGCCACGGTGAGTATCGACGACCGTCAGGCCATGCATGTTGCTGTGGAGCACTTGTTCTCCATGGGCCACCGACGTATCGCTTATGCGTACGAGACATCAAATGACAATAACCAGAACATGGTCTTCAGCGCAGAAGCGCGTCTGCATGGGCTGATGGAAACTGCCGAAAAGCGAAAGATGACGGTGGAACGCATCGCAATCCGCAACTATGAAGACGCCACCAACACTATTCTCAATTCATTGCTGACCATGGACCCCGCCCCCACCGCACTGTATTGCGAAAGTGACGAGCTGGCATTGCCTGTCATCTATAATGCGATGCAGGAATTGGTAGTACCCAGATCGATGCCAACTGCGCGTCCCATAACTTGTCTCCTTTGTAGATAGGTTCGCTATACGTTCTTTTCGTTCTTCGCTCGAGTTTCGGATCGCCGTTTCCGGATTGCCGTCTCTCATGCTTTCCAAAACTTGAGCCTACACCACTCAACTTTGAATCGCAAGTTATTATTCCCGAAATCGCAAAAATTCTTGAGCACACCTCACTCAACTTTGCGCAAAACCCAAAACCGCCGGCGCTGGGGAGCATCTCAGCGGCGGCGGTTTCGGGGATTATCGGAGGTTATTCAGCCAATCAGCGGTCGTTCTTGGCGGCCTTCGCGGTCTTGATGAGCATCGCGACGGCAACCAGCATGGCGATCGCAACAGCCGCAGCCAGCACAGCGGTGCCGGTCTTGCCGAGCAGTGCGGCGCCAAACGGGCCGGCCTTCGTATCGTTGTTGACCTTGCCGGAAGCGATCACGCCGTTCTTGTCAGCGTTGCCAGCGCCCGGCTTGCCGTTGTTCTTATCGGCGGAGTTGGCGGCCGGAGCCTGGAAGTCGACGGTCACGGCCTTGCCGGACTGGTGGCCGGTGACGGTGAGCTTGTATTCGGAACCTTCGGTGACGCCGTCCAGCGCGATCGGAGTGGTCTGTGCGGTCTTGACGCGCACGCCGGAGAGCGGAGTGGAGGAATCGGACGCGGCCACGGTCTTGTCGTTCTTGTCCTTCAGCTCGTAGCTGAGCACAGCGTCGCCGTTGAAGCCATCGACGTCCGCGGTGAACTTACCGTCGGCAGCAGAGACCTTCACAGTGCCGTTGTCAGACAGTGCCTTCTGCGATTCGGTGGAAGTGGCCAGTCCCAGAGCGCCAGCGATGGTGTAGAAGTTGTCGGTCTGGTCGGTCAGGCCGATGACGCGCTGTGCGCCAGGGCCGGAAGCCGCGATACGCAGCTGGGTGCCGGTGTGCTCCATGTCGCCGCCGTTGTAGCCGCCGTCTGCATCGCGAGAATCGTCCTGGGCGGTGCCGTAGGAGACGACCATGTTGTTGCCAGCGGTCTTCAGCACGGTGGACAGTGCGTAAGCCGGCTGGGCGTTGAGGATCTGGGAGGTGTGCGCGTGGTCGGCGGTGACGATCACCAGCGTGTTCGTGAGGTCCACGTTCTGCATGGCGTAGGCAATGGCCTGGTCGAAGTCGTCGGTCTCGCCAATCTGGCCGCAGGCATTGCCTGCGTGGTCCTGCTTATCGATCGAGGCACCCTCGACCTGCAGGAAGAAGCCGTTCTTCTGGCCGTTCGGGTTGTCGTTCAGCAAATCGAGCGCCTTCTTGGTCATGTCCTTGAGCGAGGAGCCCTGATTGCCGAGCCAGCCGGCGTTCGGGGTGCACACGGTCGGGTTGGCGTCCTTGGCCGGATCCTTGGCGGTGGCCTTGGACGGGTTGAACTTGGTCGGCATGTTGCCGTCGCTCATCAGGGCGAGCACTGGCTGGCCGTCCTTGTACTGCAGCGCGTTCATGGCAGCCGGATCGTTCTCGACGGTCTGGAAGCCCATTTCCTTGGCCTGCTCCCACACAGTCTTGCCCTTGTATTCACCGCCCTGCACGGTCTGACGGAAGTACTCGGAACCACCGCCGATGGTTACGTCGGCGCGGGTGTCGAGCAGCTGCTCGGAGATGGAGCCGATGCCGCCGTTTTCCTTAAGCTGGTTGATGAGGCACTGCTTGGAGGCATTGTTGGACGTGCCGTCGGTCTTGCCCTGTGGGCCGTAGCAGGCACGTTCGGACGAATGCGATTCCAGCACGGCCGGGGTAGCATCCTGGATTTCGGCGGTGGTCACATTGCCGGTGGCTTTGCCGGCCGCCTTGGCCAGCTCGAAGAGATTCAGCTGCGGATTGCCGTAAATATCAACGTCAACGGCGTTGTTGTAGGTCTTGGTGCCGGTGCCCCAGGAGGAACCGGAGGCGGAGGAATCGGTTACGGGGGTAAGCTTGCCCGGATTGGGGTTGGCGACCAGTTTGCCGTCGTCATCCTTGCCGACAGCGCTGTCCTTGCTGCCGTTGCCGACCGAGAAGGTGGTGTACTGACCAGTACCAGCCTGCACGTCACCAAACGCGCTCGGCTGGCCGACCGCGTCAAGTCCGTCGAAGTGGCCGTTGGCACCCTTCAGATAGTCACGGGCGACGGTGATTTCCGAATCACCCATGCCGTCGCCGATGAACAGGATGACGTTCTTCGCGTTCTTGTTGCCGATGGTGGCGATGCGCTGCGCGCCGCCATGCTTGGCGAGTTCCGCGACCGGCTTGCCGTTGGGGCTGTAGGTGGTGTCAGCTGCGAGCGCCGGTGCGGCGAGCGCGCCGAGCGTTGCGACGGAGGCGAGGGCCGCGATTGCGCCCGTGAGAGCCTTGTGCTTGCTCATGTTTCTTCTTTCTTCCATGCAGTTTCGTCTGTGCCGTCCGGTTTCGTCGATTCGTTGCGATCGAGGCGGTTTCCCGATTCGGTTTCCCGATTTCGGAGTCCCGTTTTCGGCTATACCTTCCAGCTATGCGGAACCTTTCCGCAACTGCATTTGCTTGGATCTTTCGATTCCACTGCTCACGCTATGCGCCGCAAGCCAACGCACACCGCACTACAGAAGAACGGCAGATGAACACTCATCGCCATATGATGACCGCAACATATCCACCGCATGAACAGGGGGAATACGGCCAATAAAATCGCCATATTCCGTCAAACAACACCCCCACCGCACCCCACAAGCCAAAATCCCCCACTGGCTGGATAAATCCAACCTCTCAGACCCCACTCACACGCCAAAAATCCCAGTGACTGGATAAAAACCACCTCTGACGCACCACTCACGCGACTAAATCATCCAGCCACTGGGAAAAATGCCCGCGCCACTCAGCCCCGCGCAACCCGCGCCGCGCGCGTGGCCTTTACGGCCACGAACACGGACCGCACCAGCAGCACGCACAGATAGCAGGCGAACATAATCGCCCCAACTCGTGGCGAAACCTCCCCCGCAATCCACGTGCCGAGCGGCGCGGTCACAGCCGCCGTCACACCAATAATCAGCGCGGTTTTCACATGCGCTAGCCTGCGCTTCAAGTTCGCCGCGCTGGTCGTGATCGAATTCGGAAACATTGCCAACAGCGAAGTGCCGCGCGCAACCAGGTCGGACGCGCCAAACAGCATCGACAGCGACGGCACCGCAAGCGCACCACCCCCAATGCCCAGCAGCCCCGCCAGCGTGCCGATGACCACACCCAGCAACGCCAAGCCAATGCCGGTCACCACCGTCATGACGATCTGGTGGTCGCGCGACGGCACAAAACTCACCTGATTGATCACCACGAACACGAGAAACGCCACGAAAATCCACCGCAGCACCAATTCCGGCAGCCGTGACAGCAGCCAACTGCCGATCTGTCCGCCAATGAACATGCCGCAGAACAGCAGAGCTGCGGCGAGCCAGTCGACGTGCCCGCCGGTCGCGTACGAAATGACGCCGGAAATGGAGGTCGGCACGATCGCCAGCGTGGACGTGGCGGCCGCGTTGCGTTGAGATAGCCCCAGCCAGACGAGCGCGGGCACGATCACCGTGCCGCCGCCGATGCCGAACGTGCCCGACAGCACGCCCACCAGCATGCCGACCACAATCAGCACGATGATGCTGCGCGCCGACCCATCAAGCGCCGTCTCCCCCGCTCGCGATTCCATCTTTTGCGATTCCGTTCGTACGGCATCCGCCTGATCCGCAGTTTCCCCTTCATCACACATGGCAGCTCCTTCCACGTCTTCCGCGCCCGATACTACCCACCTGCCGCGCGCAGCAATCAGCCGATTCCATAATTTTGCGATTTCGCCGCCGCAGCGCCCGGTTCACGCGCTTTCTCGCTTATAGATGGCGGATTCGCGGGATCGACGGATGGTATCTCGCTTATAGATGGCGGCCCCTTGCGGAAACAAGACATCTAGGGGGCATGCATGCTACCCCCTAACGACCTATTGCCCAAACCGACCCGCCACCTATAAGCGAGATACCACCGGACACCCGGCCGAATCCGCCATCTATAAGCCAGATACCCAGCCAAAACCACGACCGCACGCCTACACCCACGCCTACACCGGCACACCCGCACGCCCACACCCACGCAAGACCCATTGCACACACCCCCGTACGCACACGACCGCGCGCGGACCGGCAAAATCGCAAGTCATGAGCGAAAAGGGGCATCAAAAGCACCCAAAACAGCCCGAATCATACCCCCATCCGCTCACAGACAAGCAAAACCAGCCCAACTCACAAGTCGTGAGCAAAAGGGGAGGCCACCCAACATCAAAACAGCCCGAAACATCCAGAATCGTACCCCCATCCGCTCACAACCGCGCCAAAACCGTCAAAACCGCAAGTCATGAGCAAAAGGGGCATCAAAAGCGTCCGAAACAGGCCGAATAATACCCCCATCCGCTCACAACCCATGCTTCAGCACGATTCAGGCCATATGCGCACCGCAACAACACCCCTGCGCAACATCAGACATGCACACGCACGCAAACACAAGTACACACACTGAAACGCAACACGTACCACAAGCACACAAACACCACGCACCACATACCGAGCACGACCAGACGCACACCCCCGCACACCGGAGAAGCGATGTCACCGGCCTGCGGCGGCGCTAGGCTAGACACTACCCCCGAACACCAGACGAATGGCGCGCGCCGGCCCCGGCGCACAACCCGTGCCGCACAATCCAGGAGCGTCGCCATAGCCGCGCGAGCCCCACAAAAGCGCAGCCAGCCACAAACACGAGCAGTCCGATCACCGCAGCCGCCACGGCTGTCATTTCGCCCGGCTCGTCGTATTGCGTCTTGTCTGGCACTTTCGGATTCGGAATCCGGTGCCCGCGCACGAGCAGCCTGTGTGAGTTGACACCGTACGGCGTGCACGTGATCAGCGTCGCGTAATCGGCCCCGGACTCAATATTCAGCTTGCTGATTTCGCTCGGCAGCACCACTGAGATCTGGTCCACTTGGTACGTGTAGGTTTCGTCGAGCACGTGGAATGCGAACGTGTCGCCTTTTTGCAGCTCGTCCAGGCCGGTCAGCAACCGGGCGGACGGCAGGCCGGTGTGTCCGGAGACCACCGCGTGCGTGGTCGCTCCGCCTACGGGCAGCGATGTGCCGGCCAAATGTCCGGCGGCGATCTGCAATACGCCGTCACTTGTGCCGTGATAGACGGGCAGTTTCACTTTGATGCGCGGGATGGTCACGTATCCCATGATGCCGGTGCCGGTCACGTCGAGCGTTTCATCATATTCGCGCTTCTGCGCGTCGGTCATGTGCCACCGATCGCCGTTCGCGGCGAGCCGTTTGTTGTATTCGTGCGCCGCTTTCAGCATGGCCTTGCGTTCGGCGCCGGACATGTCTTTGGTTTGTTCCACGTAGCCTGCTACGGCGTATGACTGGTGCATGCGGTTCCACCAGTCGCTGAATGTCGGATACGCGATGAGACCCAGCGCACCGATCATGGCGATTGCGGAGATGGCAATCATCACATTGAGCAGCGCATTCGATTTCTTATGCTTGGCAGCCGGTTTAACCTGCGCACCCGGTTTAACCTGCGCATCCAATTCGACTTGCGCAGCTGGCTTGGCGTCCGATTCATCCGTCACGTTATTTATGCTACGCCCGCTTCCGCAAAGCCGTCTTGGCAACGATCAGCAGCACCAAGCCCGCGCCCAAGATGGCCACGGCAATCCAAGCGGCCTGCTGCACGTCGGCGCCGGTGTGCGGCTGGTCCGGCGTGGTGGGTGGCGTGTGCGTGTTGGTGATTTCAGTGGAGTCGCCTTCCACATCGGAGATGGTGGTGTAGCCGTCGGGCACCGCCGCTTCGACCACGGTCCATTCGTGGTCCGCGTCGAGATCCGTCCACGAATGCGTCCACTTGTTGGACTCGTCCAGTTTCACGTTTTCCACGGGCTCGCCGTCGCGCAGGAGTTTCACGGTGATGGATTCGGGGCGCTTGCCGTCAGAATTGTTCCGGTCATTCCAGATTTTACGCACGGTGCGTTCCACGGTTTTCGGCGGTTGCGCCACACATTCGGTTTTCGGTTCGATACTCAGCACACGCGACCCGCCGGAGACGCCGTCTTCGGGCACTGCGACGAGCATGCTGCCGGAAGAGCACGTCCATGTCTGGTTCTTTCCGGAGGCGTTGGCGACCTTCACGTCAACGCTGTCGGACACGGCCAAGTACAGGCCGTCGGACAGTCCGGTGAAGGTCAGATGCCCGGAGGTGTTGGTGACACCGGTTGCCGTGGCGTCGGGTTGGTTCACCGCGATGAGTCCGGCGAGCGTGTTGGCCATGTCTCGCCACACCTGCGCGTCCTTGCCGGTCATCTTCGACCAGTCGACGGGGTAGGCGGTGGAGTCGGTGAACGGTGCGACGGGTTCGAAGGTGGCGCCGCCGCTGGCTGGAATCTGCCCGACTTTGTAGAGGTTGAAGCTGGCGTCCGAAATGGCGAAGTTGGTAGAATCGTCGGACGTTTCGGAATCCGAGCTCTTATGGTGGTACGAAATGGCGATGCTGCCGCTGGCAGAGTCTGTTGTTGGCGCCGCGACGGCATCGCGAGTAGTGAATGCACAGGCTGCCGCGGCGAATGTGGCGGCGATTGCGCAGCATGCGGCGATGACGCGGCTTGCGATCGTGCGTTCCTTCATTGCCGACCCCTCTTCTGTGGATTGGAAAGTAAGCATGTTTGATTCGCCCCCAACGGCAAACCGGAAAATATATGGAGCCAGGCTGGATACTCAAGAAAATTAGGCAGTGTACAAGGGATTGAGGTGGTCCAGCCCAGCATATGTGGGTTCAGTTATTATTTAATTTTTAGTTTTTAAATTATGTATTGCGATTCCCGTGAGCCGCTGCTGACTTGCGTCAACGCGGCTCACGGGTTTCGCATGGTTACTTCAGATTCTTATGGAATCCGGAGGATCAGGCGTTGCGGCGACGCAGAGCCATCACCAGGGTCGCGCCAGCAAGCACGAACACGGCGATGCCAGCCACGTACAGCAGCACGGTACCCATGCCACCGGTGGACGGGAGGGAGGAGCCCTGAGTGTTCTTGATAGTGATTGCACCAAGACCAGTGTCGACGTTGCCAGTGCCATCAGTCTGATCGACCTTGACGGCAAGGTCGGTCAGAGCTGTGTTAGCAGTTCCATTCCAAGTTTGGTTGTTCGCAGTAGTTGCCTTCAGCGTAACGGAGAAGCCATTGGCCGGGAGGTTGTAGCCTGCCGGAGCCTTGGTTTCCTTCAGGGTGTATTCGCCATCGTCGAGACCTTCGACCTTGAACTTGCCGCTTTCGTCAGACTTCAGAACAGAGCCTTGCAGCTCAGTATCTGCCCAGCCAGTAACCTTTCCATCCGTAATGGTGGCCCACTTGCCATCGGAATTCTTCAGCTTGAACTCGGCGTCCTTCAGCTTCGTTTCGGTATTCCTGGAATCAACCTTGGTGACGTCGAGACCGTAGGTGAAGACGATGACCTTATCGTGAGGAGTGTCGTTGGTGTTGTTGTCACCAGTGCCGGACTGATCAGGCTTGTTGGAGTAAGTAAGGTAGGCCTCATTCACATTGCCCGGCAGACCGATCTTAGCGTTTGCGTTCAGCTTGGCGGTGTAGGATACAATCACATACTGTGGCTGTTCCTTGCTGTAGATGGCTGCCTTCTTCAAGTCCTTGGTAGAGACCGTCAGAGTTGCCTTGGTTCCCGCAGTCTCCCCCTGTGCCTCAGTAGCAGGGGTGTACTGGATGCTGCCGTTTGTACCGGAGAAGTACGAAGTGATATCTGTATCCACGCTTTCGCCTTCAAGATCAAGCTTCTTATCGTTGGACAGATAGACCTTGACATTAGAGGTATCCACTGCATCGAAGCCCTTATCGAAGGTATCGGTGAACTTGTAGGTGTAGGTCTCGTACTGGCTCATGTCCGGCACAGAACCGATCAGGTGGAACGGAACTTCGTCGCCGATGTTGTAGTCGGCCACATCGTTGAACTTGGAGCCATAAGCGGTATCGCCAGTGGCATCCTTCTTGTTCTCCTGGACCTTCTTCTCAAGAGTCGGAACGTCGGTCTTGTCCTTAATTTCGATGTCGCTGGTGATGGCGAGCACAGCCGGGTTGTACACGGTCTGTCCATCGGTAGTGGAATCGACAATCAGGTAATAGCCCTTGTCCAGTTGAGTGCTGCTGCCAGCAGCAAGAGCGGTGCCGGCGCCCTGCGTGTGCTTCATGGCAATCTTGGCAACGAGACGAGTATTAGCACCGTCGGCTGGGAAGTTGTCGGTGTTGCTAAGCGCCTCCGCGAAACCCTTGGCGTCGGTCACATTCGCGAAATATTCGCCGATAGTAGTATCAGCCTTCAACGCTTCCAGGAAGGCAGCGTCATTAATACCAGAACCCCATGCAGCATCGCCAAGCGCGCCACCGGACGTGGCCTGAGTACCAGAAAGAATCTGGTATGCGGTGTAAGCGTGACCGTTCAGATTCGAGTCGGCACCTGGAACCGTCACATTAACGGTATTTCCATCTACTGCCATAGCGGTGGAGGCACCGGCGAAACCGGCGACGGCCATTGCCGCGGTGGCTGCCACAGCGACGAGGCCTTTGAGAACCTTGTTCATTGTTCTCCCTTTCTTTCTTGTTTGAAATCTTGAATCTTCAGTTATGTGTGTTCAGTTATTGCCTAGTGGGCATTGGGGCGCTACGCTACGGTCCAGTCCCCCTTCTCCTAGACGAGTTCATCATTGCCGCCTCCTGACCTTGAGGGCCATTCCAGCCGCAACAACACCTATCAACGCAGCCACCAAAGCCGCCGCGTAAATCCAATAATCGCCAGCTCCACCAGTCCCCGGCAAAATCACCCCCGGCTTGTTCTTGATGTTGCCAGCCGTGAATGTGAATACGGAAGAGGTGTAGTCCACATCGGAAGTCGTGAAGCCGCCGGTGGTATCGCCGTCCTTCGACTCAACACCGTTCGAATTCCACTTGCCAGTGCCATCAGTACCGGCAGTCGGGCCGAACGTGAAGGTGCGTTCCGTGGAATCGACATCGTAACCGTCAGGTGCCTTGGTTTCGACGAGCGTGTACGTGCCCCACTCCAAGCCTTCCAGCTTGAACTGGCCCTCGACCGGATCCACGTCGTAAATCGTCTGGCCTTCAGGGGCGGAGCAGGTCTCACCTTCTCCAGTCGTGCAGTCCGTAATGCTCCACGACTGACCGGTCGCATCACTGTACGTAGCCTTGCCGGTAGTAGCATCCCAGCTGAAGCTCTTGGTCTTCGTCAGCGTCCACTCCGAGCCGCCAAGCTTATTCTTGTTCTGAGAATCCGAGGAAATCTTGTTCCAAGAAATCGCACCCGTCTCACGGCTATTCGGAATCTTGTTGCCGGCAACAGGAACGTCTTTATCGCCGTCTTTGACGGTGATCGAAACCGTCGTGACACCGTTAGTGGTCGTAATCGTTACCGTATATGGACCACCGGCGATGTAGCCGTTCGGCGCGACCATTTCGGTCAGTGTGTACGTGCCGTCCGCAAGGTCGACCACCTTGAAATAGCCGGCCCTGGTGTCCATATCGCACTTGCCGAGCGCGTCCCCGCAGGAGTAGACAGTGGTATCGGCGCCAGTAGTCGTGCTGGAACCCGTGGAATCGTCGCTCTGCACGGCAACGGAATCATCCAAGTCGTTAATCGCAACGGTGCTGGTCTTGTCGGAACGCAGCACGGCAGTGGATACGCGAGCCTTCACCTTGGCCGCCGACTGGGTGGTCTGGCAACCGGAGGGCACTCCCTCGCCCTTATCGGAATTGGACTCGATATGCATGCCAACGCCATCATTCCAGAACGTGAAGTTGCCGCCGGAGGTGTTCGCCCCGTTGGCACCGTACCAGTTACCGGTCTTGATGTCCGTGGAGTCGCGGAAGAGGAAACCATATCCCTTATGCGCGTCAGCCTTCGGGATGTAAGCGACCACGTAATCACCATTACAGGCGTCTTTCATCTTGACTGCCGGCCAGTAATTGACGGTCTTCTGGTAGTGCAGGTAGTAGCTGCTCCAATTGCTGTTGACGGCGGACTTCTTGAAATACACGCCTACCGTCGAATCATCCTTCACCGTGACGGTAACGGAAGCGGTCGCTCCGGAAGAAGTCTTTGCCGTGATGGTGGTCGTGCCAGCCTTCAGGCCCTTAACCGTAGCTGTGTTGTCGGAACCCGCCGCGACACTGGCAACACTGGTGTTGCCGCTGTACCACGTGACGGTGTCAGAACTCGGCGTCGGCGTTGCAGTCAACGTAATGGTCTTACCGAGGCTAACCACTGAATCTCCGGTAATGGTGACGGTACCGGTGGTGGTGCTTCCACCGCCGGTGCTGCAGTCGGATGGAGCGGCAAAGGTAGCTGCGTGATTCGACACCGTAACCACCGAGTGCCCCGCTTCAACCGTGAAATCCTTGTCGGAAGAGTTCTTGTACCACGCAGTATCGTTCGGACCATGGAACAGGAACGTCAATTCTTGCAAGCCGGGATTCGAAATCGTGACAGACAGCCAATCTGTGCAATCTGAAGCGGTTTTTAACACCACATCAGGATTTTCAGTGGTTCCGGTAAATGTTCCGTTACCAATCTTATAGCGCAAATAAGTGTTGCCGGAAGTGTAGCCGTCGGCCCTGAAGTAGAACGTGGTGGTGTTCTTCGTGTCGGCAGGAGCACCAGTGACGGTAATGGTTGCCGTCGCGCACTTCGAACTATCCGCAACGGAGCATGCGGTAATCTTGGCGGTACCGTTCTTCAAGCCGAGTACCGTGCCATCATCGTCCACCGATACAACAGTCGGATCGGAACTGGTCCATTTCACGGCCTGAGGTACGCCATCCGTGCCATTATTCACGTCAGTGACGATTGCAGTCAAATCAACAGCGACATCGTAGGTTAGCGGAATACCTTCAGTCGGGACGACATCGCCATTGTACTGAATCGTAACCTTATCGACGTCTTTGGTGGAATCCGTGATCTGATACGCCTCGTTAGAGCCATTATTCTTCTGCAACTGCCATTCAGAGCCGGACAGCACCTTGGTAGGGTCGGAAGCGTCGACCTTCGACCATTCCAGCGTGGCACCTTCCTTCTCGTTGATAATCGCTCTGGAATCGGTCAGCTTCTTATCCGCATTACTGCCGGAGACTTCATTACCGTCGGCGTCATACACGTGCACAATATTCGTGTGGGTGTCTTCATCGTCACCGGTATTGATCTGATAGATATACGGATTAACCTTCGTGTATTCAGTGCTGTTGGTAGCGAACTCTTTCACGAAGTACTTGGCGCTCTTGGCGACGCCTTCGAACTTGATGGTGCCATCCACGTCATTGCCATCGGTGAATTCGCCATCAGTGATGGTGCCCAAGGAAGATGTTTCAGCCTTTGCAGCCTCAAGGGTGCCGTACACATTCCAAGTGGTGCCCGACAGAGGATCGCCTGCGGAATTCGCCTTGTTCCACTGGATGGCCGGGCAGTTAGAGGTCATCTGGCCATTCCATGGGAGGTTATGGCGCTCCTGATCCATGTTGAGCACGGAGGCGGTCTTGCCTTCCCAACCTGCTTTACCGTTCTCATATGCGATTGCGGTCGGATTGTACATCATGAAGTCCTGGCCGACGTACACACGGCCGTTGGTGCTCACATGGGATTCGAAGCTGCCGTTCGGCACGAGGATGCTGCCGAGCATTGCGGCTGCAGGATCATCAGTGGTGTTCTTGGACTGATGGTTGCCGTCAATCTCGCTGTTGCTCTCATTGGCCACGCCGCCGCGAATGGTAACGTTTTTGGCGTCCTTGAAGTTCCACATAATCTTCTGAGCCACGGAGGAGTACAGCTTACGGACTTCATCCGTTTCCGCCTTGGAGAAACCGCCACCGATGTCGGTCTTGTCCCACCAAAAACGCCAGCCGGTATGGAAGTCAATGTTGTCGCCGGACACATTGATCACGATGGAGGCGTCTTTAGGAATGTTGACGAATTTGAAATCGACACCACGATAACCGGCGGAGGAAAGCTGCTCACTGGTGAGAGAGAACACCTGCGTGGCGGATTTGCCGTCTCCGGTGAAGGTGATGAGCTTCTCGTTGTTCTTTACGCTTTGGCCATCGACGGTGGTAGAGCCGCCATTATAGGTGAACTGAAAGCTGACGGGATCCGTCGTTTTATCGTAGTTGTACTTGTAACGGGTGGCGGTGCCTTCCGACGCCTCTCCAGAGGCATTGACGGTACCCGTGTCCTCCAGTTTGGACAAGGGGGCGGAAAGCTTGGTCTTGAGGTTGGCTTCCGTATAGTTCGTGTAATCGGTGCCGTTCACGTCCTTCAACGGGTCTGCTGCGTTGAAGGTGACGTCATTGTTCTTTTGCCAATCGCCCTGAGCGGCCACGATAGAAGAGCGGCTCGTGTTGTTGCTCCACTTGGTCTCACTGCCGGCGATAGAAGCCTTGTATTGGTAACCTTGAGCGGAACTTGCCACAGGTTTGTAGCTATTCTTGGAATCCCATGCCGTGTAGCTCTGGCCGACAAAGCCGCCCTTGCCATATGCGCCGACGTTACCTTGCACATTACCCGAAGAAAGGCTGTTGATACCGGAGTTGGCACCACCGACCGCAAGCACGGTTTTCCTGTCGCTAGGACGGAACTGCGAACCGAAACCCACGGTACCCCAACGGAAACCGGCACTCGAATAGATGCCAGAAGAATTCGGAGCCTTCCATGAATCCTTCAACGGCTTCATGACCAGCTTGCCGTTGACCACGGTAAGGCCCTCGGCCTCTACTGCATACGAGCCATCAACATCATTCTCATTGCTGATATTTGCCTTACCGTTCGTGTTCTTACCGATGTAAAGGTCACGACCTACGTAGGTTGCCACACCCGTATCCTCGCTAGCCATGCCAGAAGCGTCGCCCAGCGTGTAAGAGGTTGGAGTGCACTTGGAACCATCCGCCAAGCTGCTTTCGTCCGCCTTGGCATTGTAGGCGGGGAGGAGGGAAGTTACTGCTACGGTGGCCATCATGGCTACCGCTATGGCGGCGGTCAGGGAGCGGGTACGCGAAAGCACGCGACCGGTTGCCGATCGCGTTCCTGCATAGTGTCGTGGTGCGTTGCCGACACCATTACGCCATTGCCTCATCTTGTCCCCTATCCGCAAAGTGTTCACCCTTCTGAGTCCCTCAACTCGAGGGTTGATATCCTTTGCATAATGCCGTTATCACTTCTGTTTTACGTATAGCTTCTGCGCTGTTCCCATCTCCGGCAACACAGCCGGAAACCTCTGTTTCCCTTTTTCTCTGACCTACGGTTTACTATGATAACCTTTGCAGTTATGAAAACAAAATGAAACAGAAAGAACCCACACCCCCTCCCCCGATACGTTTTTTCGTCCCCTCTCACGGGGACAACGCTTTAAAGCCTGATATTCAACGGTTTGTCAACGATTGCAAAATCAAAAAAACACATGCTGATCATTGAATGAAATTCATCATTCATCAGCCCCCGATTGGCGTGTCATGAAACACATCACTGCAAATTGTTTCATTTTTTCCTGAAAACGTATGCCACACACCGTGACTACAGTGGGGGTATCCCTTATCAATCCACCCCAGGCCATCACAATCAGCCCGTCGGCATTGACGGGCTGCGGAAGGACAATGAGACTCGGCTCTCAGCGGCCAGTGCCATACACGGAATCGGTGCCACGCAGCACAAGCTGTGCACGCACGATCTCATGCGCGTTCTCAAGCGGCTCGCCTTCGATAAGCTTCATGGCCTTCTGCGCGGCCGCGCGACCCATCGCATACGGATCCTGGCGCATGGTGGTCAGGCTCACAGTGTCGGCGTACGGCGAATCGTCGAAGCCGATAATCGAATAGTCACTCGGCGTGTGGTGGCCGTAACGTTCCAAACGCAACACCAGCGGAATCGCCATCATATCCATCTGGCAGCAGATCGCATCCGGGAACTCGTCCAACGCAAGCAGCGCGGTCAACGCCGAGTCGGCGAAGGTCTTGCCACGCGGCACAGAGACGACGCGCCACTTGAAGTCATGGGAGGCCTCCATCGTCTTGCAGGCGCGGATGAAGCCCTGTCCTCGCGCATCGATGGAGGAATTAATGGAATCGACCGCATCGGAGCACACGTACACGATATTCTTGTGCCCCAGATTGATCAGATGCTGGGCGGCGGTGAACATGCCGTCCTCATCGTCGATGGAGATGGTGGCGTCGAAGCCGTTTTGCGTCGGCGTATTGATGCCGATGATCGGCACGTGGATGCGTTTGAGCTGCTGGATTTCCTTCGGATCCACGCCGAACGACGTCACGAATACGGCGTCCACGTTGCGGCGGACGGGCAGATTCGTGAAGAATTCCTTGCGATTTTCGGCGGTGTCGACATGCTGGAACAGCGATACGTCATACCCGGCATTATGCATGACGGATTCGATTCCAGCGAACACTTCCGTATTGAACCAGCTAGTGATCTCTTCATTCATCAGCATCGCCACACGGTACGATTGGCCGGATTTCAGCGACGTGGCGGAACGGGAGATGTTGAAATCAAGCTTGTCCGCCGTTTCCAGCACCTTGCGGCGCGTACGTTCGGACACCAGTTCCGGCCGCGTGAACGCGCGCGATACCGTGGAAATCGACACACCCGCGGCCTTGGCCACCTCGCGAATGCCTGCTCTATCCATCTCTCAACCCCTTTGCGTTTTCTGCATCATAATCACAAACGTTCCCAGCCTTGGAAACACTTGCCCGAGCGGCAATGCTCTCCCATATTGCTACTATTATACTGCGAACGTTGTCAAAAATCACGCTAATGTTGCACCAATAGCACAAAATATCAAAATAACTGGATAAGCCGCGTAAAAAGCCCACTTCGTCCACTGCCGCTTATAACCCAACTCGCCGTTGTAATAATGCGCGAATGCAACGCCAATGCCAGGCATAATCATCATCACCGCGCCAAACAGGCCGGCAGTGAACATCATCGAATTCTCATGCTGGCGCATCAACGTGAAAATCAGCACGAAGCCAAGCGTCACCGAACCGATGCTCATCATGTGCTGGCGTAGGCCGATACGCAGCAGCAGGTCCCACAACAGTCCGATCAACACCAGACCGACCGACAGCACAATCTTCATTGACTTCTGGTAGCGCGCCGCCACCCAATCCAACACGGCAAGCACAACGAACGCGATGAACAGACCGAAAACAGGGTTCTGCGAGCCAAAATCGAAAGCCTTATGCGACGTGCAGAGGTCGTACGGCACCTCACACACCACGGCGAGGATGAACAGCTGCAGGCCGTACGCGACGCGACTATGTGTTTCACGGAAACCCTGCACCAGCAGCCACGCGTAAATCGGAATAGCAAACCAAGATACGACCTCGCTTAAGACCATCGCCGTCAGCGACGTCATATTATTGACGTCGGAACCGAAAAACAGCGGCACAATGGTGGTGCTACCAGCTGACAGAGCCAACGCCACAGCGCCGATGACCTTGAGCTGGAACACCGTCAGTCCGCGGTGCTTCTTCTTGGTACGGCGAGCGCCGCCGAATCCGATCTGTTCAATCGAATCAGCTCCAGCACCCTGCTCGACATAGCTTTCCATATGTCCTCCTCAGTTCCGCATACGGCCTTTCGTGCGCCCAAGACGCCCAGTACGCCCAAGACGCAACCTACGCGCGTTTCACGCGTTCAGCACGAATTTCAGCAGACCGTCGTAGTCGGCACCGGTAAACGAACATACCGCATGCTCCGACTTGGGCGGGTCGCTCATCGGCGAAATTTCCGTACGGAAGTATGCTGCGTCGAGACCGGCGGAATTGGCTCCGATAATATCGTTTGCTTCATCGTTGCCCACCATGAGCGCGTTTTTTGCGATTACGAACTCGCGGTCGAGAGCCAACATGTACAAGTCGCGGGCAGGCTTGCGGATTTTCTCTTCGCTGGAGATAATCACGTCGTCCAGTACGTTCGCCAAGCCGGTCATTTCCAGTTCGGGGCGAGTATAGCAGGCTTGTGCGTTGCTTAGCAGCGCCACGACGACGCCGGCCTCCTGCAATGCTTCGATCATGTCGAGTGCGCCCGGATACAGGCGGATCATGCTGGTGCTGCCCTGCCGGAACGCCCATGCGGCTTTCAGCGCGGCTTGCGGCAGTGCCAGTTTCTTTTCAGCCTCCTCACTACGGTTCATCAGCAGCGACCGGTAGACCGGCAGGATATCGAATTCATCCCATCCGTTACGGACGATTGCACGATCGGCTTGATGGACCATTTCGCGGGCCTCAAGTTTTTCGAAGCGTTCGCGCATTTCGTCGACCGATTCGTAGTCGGCACCCAGTTCGCAAACGCAGTCATATAGCGCCTGCCAGGCGGTTTCGCTCTGTTCGTCTGTACGAATGTCGATCAACGTCCCGTAGAGGTCGAAAAATACCACCTCATATCGTGGATTATGAGCTCCGGCTCCCACTTCTCGTATCCTTTCTGGTTTTCCGGCCCCATTGCCGTATCGGTTACGGCAACCGCAGCTTTGCGGTCGCCGTTTTGTAGCTTCCCTACTGAGAGTATTACTGCAACCGCCAGATTGCAAACGTATGCGGTGGAACAATCAAATAATCGCCATCACCTGCGCTCACATTGCCTTCCACCGGACTGACGGACGAGCCGAGACCACACCAGTATCTCCGTATTCCGCCAATCGGTTCCAAACCCGTTACGGCCACGTCAATAACGCCGACGTGTCTGCCTGGATTGGCGGCCATCAGATAATCGCCGACGCGGAACACGAGTTCGTCGCCTTCCGTATCGACGATATTGCGATTGCCGTCGAACCACTGTGGATCAGACTTGCGCAATGCAATCAACTTCGCGTAATACTCAATCAAATCGCGCTTCTGCCATGCACGGTTCCAATCGAGCCAGTTAAGCTCTTTGGCGGAATCGTAAGAATCAGAGCTGCCGAATTTGGTACGTGCGAACTCCTCGCCGGACAGCATGAACGGGATGCCAGCGGAGGTAAGCGTGATACCCACAGCCAGCTTGTTGGCGTCCATCACGTCGGTCAGCGCGGCCGCAATCTGCGGACCGACACCGGCCAGCCCTTCCGCCGAGAAATCGGCGTCATACATGACTTTTGGCACATCCACGGTATTTTCGTTAACGCCTTCGGCCACGGTGCTGCCCAACGAACCAGCCGCAAAGCTCGCGCACAACTTGTCCCACAGCGTGAGGTCGTCGTGCGCGGACACGTATTGAATGACCTGGCCTGCCACTCCTTCCGAATGTTTGCCGCGACGCCACGCGTCCACGGCCTCACGCGCAGCCGCTACGTTCTCGTGCATGCCACCGTTCACATAACCCGGGCGGTCCGAGAAGAACACATGGCCCTTGATGGTGTCTCGCGTGGTGTCGCAGAAGTGGCCGATGCGACTGTCAAGCTTCGACAGGCCTGACTTGTCAGCCAGCACGGTGTCGCTGGGCAGCGGCGCGGTGGCGCCCGCGGACCACGGTTCGCCGTACATGAGAATGTCGCGTCCACGGCCGGGAATCTCATCCAGAGCAGCACGCACGGCATTCATGGTGTCCACGTCGATCAGACCCATCAGGTCGAAACGGAAGCCGTCCATGTGGTATTCGCGCGCCCAGAACGTCACGGATTCCACGATGAACCGGCGGAACATCTTGCGTTCGGTGGCCATATCGCAGCCGCAGCCGGATCCGTTGGCCAGCGCGCCGTTGGGCTTACGGCGCAGGAAATAGTCCGGCACCGACCGCTCAAACCAATTATCGGGCGAGAACATGTGGTTGTAGACCACGTCCATGATCACTTTGATGCCGGCGTTGTGCAGCGCCTGCACCATCTGCTTCACTTCGCGGATGCGCACCGACCCGTCGAACGGATTGGTGGAATACGAGCCTTCCGGCACGTTGTAATTGACCGGATCGTACCCCCAGTTGTAGCGATCGCAGGTCTCTTCGTCCACGGAACCGAAATCGTAAATCGGCATGAGCTGCACCGCGGTGACGCCAAGTTTCTTGAGATATGCGATGCCCGTGGGAAAGTCGGGATGCCCGTCCAGAGACGTACCGTCGTCGGTGAACGCCAGATACTTGCCCCGATGCGATTCGGGGAAACCGCCGGCGGGATCATTGCTGAAATCGCCCACATGGGTTTCCCAGACCACCGTCTGCGCAAGCGGCACGTCCGGCATATGGTCGCGGTACCAACCATCCGGATTGGTGCGGCTGAAGTCCACGACCATGCTGCGCCGGCCGTTCACACCGGCCCCGCGCGCCCACGGGTCGGCGATGCGGTCGACGGAACCGCAATCGCGTTCGATCAAAAAGTCGTAATACACGCCGTGCATGTTGTCGGCGAAATCGTACGTCCAGGAACCATCGGATTCCGGACGCATCGTGTACTGTCCAATCAGAGCGTCGCCGCTTTCCCCCATGGAGCCACGCGAGAACAGTCTCAGGGTCACCTTCTGTGCGGAAGGAGCCCAGAGAGCGAACTGGGTGCCGGTTTCAGTAACAACGGCACCCAGCGGCCGTTCCAGACACAGCGGGAACGGTTCGGCGACGCTCGTGTTCGGCTGTGCGAAGCTGTCTACGAGCGTCATATCCTTTGCCTTTCTTTAGCCCTTCACGGAGCCCGACATGGACTCCTGATAGAAGCGCTGCATCACAATGAACAGGATGGCGATCGGAACGGAGATCACGACCGCGGCCGCGGCGAAGCGGGCAAACCAGTTCTGGATATATTCCTTCTGCAGCATGAGCCACAGGCCCAATGCCACGGTGTAGTTGGATTGCGTACGGCAGATCACCTTGGCCATGACAAAGTCGAGCCACGGGGTCAGGAAGCCGATGATGGCCTGGTAGACGATCATGGGCTTGCAGATCGGGATGATGATCTTATGGAACACCTGGAAACGGGTGCAACCGTCGAGCAGGGCGGCTTCGTCCAGCGAGGTCGGAATGGTGTCCATATAGCCCTTCATCACGTAGAAGCCAGCGCCGGAACCGGCGGAGTACACGAGAATCAACGCCACGGTAGTCATGGTGCCGCTTGACAGGCCCAAGGCCTTCAAGATGAAGTAGATGGCGGTGACGGCCATGATACCCGGGAACATGCCAAGAATCAGCACAACGTTCATGAAAGTCTTGCGCACACGGAAACGCATACGGCTCATGCAGTATGCCACGGAGAGCACGAAGATCAGAGAAATCGCACAGGTGAAGCAGGCGATGATGAACGTGGTGCCGAACATCTTCGGGAAGTCCAACACGTTGCGGTCGGTGAACAGCACCCTATAGTTGTCCAGAGTCCACTCCTTCGGGAAGAAGGAGCTGGTGTACGGGGCGGTGTTCTTATTGAACGACTCCGCGAACACCCATACGATTGGGACGAGCCAGATGACGGCCAGAATGGCCAGGAACAAGTGGGCGAACACGTCGCCGGTGATACGGCGGATCTTCTGGTCGTGCAGAAGGCCGTGGCTTTCCACTTTGGTTGCGGAATGCTTGTTGCTCATCGGAATGCCTCCTCATTCTTATAGGAGCCGGAATTGCGGTAGGTGATCAGCGAAACGATGGCCAACACGACGAAGGTCATGATGCCAATCACGGCACCGAGATTGTAATCCTGCTTGTCCACGGTCAGCTTGTACAGCCAGGTGATAAGCAAATCAGTGGAGCCTGCGGAATCGCCCAATGGCGTAGGATCGCCGCCGGACAGCAGGTAAATGACGTTGAAGTTGTTCACATTGCCCGTGAAGGTGGTGATCAGATACGGGGTGAGCACGAAGATAATGTACGGCATGGTGATCTTAGTAAAGATCTGCCACCAGTTGGCACCGTCGATCTTCGCCGCCTCATACTGATCGGCCGGAATGTTCTGCAGAATACCAGTGATCTGCATGATGGTGTACGGAATACCGACCCACAGGTTGATGACGATTACGGTGACACGGGCCCAAGTGGCGTCGGTGAAGAACGGCAGCGGGCCGTCAATCCAACCCCACGTCTGCAGCATGCGGTTCACCGCACCCTGCGGCTGGAGCATGGTGTGCATGACCAGCAGGGACACGAACTGCGGAACGGCGATGGACATGGAGAAGCAGGCACGCCAGAAACCCTTGAAATGGGTGGTCTTGCGGTTGATGATCATGGCCACGAACATGCCGAAGAAGAAGTTCAGGAAGGTGGCGAAGAAGGCCCAGACCAAGGTCCACACCAGCACGCGTCCGAACAGTGCGGCGTTAACGGTGCCGCCGCTGTTGGAGAAGACCTTGGCGAAGTTCTCAAAGCCGACCCAGTGGAACAGCACGAGGTGCTTGTGGTCATAGCTGGTGAATGCCATGGAAATCATGAAGATCAACGGAAGCACAGTGAACACGGCAATGCCCAGCGTGGGCAGGAACATCAGCAGGACGTGAGCCTTGGCATCGAGCAGCTCGCGGACATCGTCCATGAAGCTCGGAGCCTTGCCGTTCTCCTCGAGCAGCACCTGGGACTTGTATGCAGAGCGCACGGACATGACCCACAGGCCGATGAAGGCAGCGGTGATAACCAGAGTGGCGACACCGTACAACAGGATGACCACGGAACGGTCAGGTTCGGTGTAGACCCAGAAGCCGTCGACCAGCTTCTTGCCGCCTGCATTGGTGCCCAAGGTCGGCAACTTGGAAAGATAGTCCACACCATTGATTGCCATGAACACGAAGTATGCGATTTCCAGCGCCAGCATGGCAATGCCCTTGACATACTGCTTGCGCACGATATCGCCAAGACCAAACACCACTGCGGAAAGCTTAGTGAACAGGTCACCACGCCGGAACGCCGCCCTTACCGTGTAAGGCGACGGAGAAACATAATCAGCACCCTGCTTCCGAAGGCGCTTCATCTCCCGCGGGGAAAGAGTTGTTGCTGTCATTTCGACTGCCCTCTCATATGGATATTGAAAGATAAAAAAAGCTTTGCTCCCGGACAAGGGGAAGGAGAATTTAAAAACCTTGCCCGGGAATGCAAAGCTCGGAGGAGGAGTGAGCCACTATGCAAAGTGGAGAGAGACACCGCGACTCGAAGCGTCTCTCAAAGCTGCAGGATGGCTGGGGGGATTTGGCAGTGCCAACCACCTGCATTCTTCAGTTATTGGATTTTTAGAATTACTGATTTCACTCAGCGATCTTGCCACCGGCCTGCTTGACCCAATCCTGGTACTTGGCGGCAGCGTTGTCCTTGGTGATTTCCTTGTTGACCAAGGCCTTGCCGAAGGTTTCGGCCGGAGTCCACCAATCGTTCATGCCAGACAGACCGGACTGCAGGAGGGCGGTGTTGGCCATGGTGTCGGCCTGGGCCTTGGCTGCGACGTCGTCGGTGGTCAGATCAGACAGGGACTTGTCGGTCGGCGGGATGGCGCGCATCTCGTAGTGCAGCTTCTGAGCTTCGGTGGAGCCGAGGTAAGCCGCGAACTGAGCGGCGGCCTTCGGGTTCTTGGCGTTCGGGTTGTAAGCAGCGGCCTTGGTGGCGGCGAAGGACTTCATCTGCTTCTTCTGGCCGTTCACGGTGAAGGTCGGCAGAGAGGTGGCGGCGTAGTTGTCACCCAGGGCCTCCTTCACGTCCTTAGCGGACCAGGTACCGGAGAACAGCACGTCGGCGGAGCCATCCTTGATGGCTGCGAGGCCGGAAGCGCCATCGTCGTTGGAGAAGTTCGGGTTGGCGACCACATCAACCAGATAAGAGGTGATATCGGCGCCGTCCTTCGGGAAGACCATGCCTGCGTCAGCATCATTGCCCTTCTCGCCGAACAGGCTCAGGCCATCATAGAAGCCGTTGATGTACCAAGAATTCTGCAGGGAGAACGCGACCTTGGCCTTGGAAAGGATGGTATCGAAGTCCTTGGCCTCATCCTCGGTGATCTTGGACTTGTTGTAGTACATGAACCACGTGTTGTCGGTGTACGGCACGCCATAGAGCTTGCCATCGGTGCCGGTGACGGAGTTGACTTCGAGGTCGCCGTTCTGTTCCTTCACCTGCTTCTCAGCGTCGGTGCCCAGCTGGCCAATGGCCTTGGCGTCCATTAGAACACCCAACTGATCGGAAGCGAACATATAGACATCGGCCGCCGCGGACGGATCAGTGCTGACCTGCTTGGAAGCATCGCCTTCGGAGACCACGTCATTCTTCCACGTGATATTGTATTCCGGATGCGCCTTGGCGAAGTTCTCTTCGACCTTGCCCAGCCAGTTGGTGTCCTTGGCCTGGTCTTCCTGCGGGGCCCACACGCTCAGCGTGACGGCCTCGGTGGAGCCGGAAGCGTTCTTATCGCCACCGTCGGAGGAGCCACCGCACGCAGCGAGCGGAACCAGCATAGAAACGGCAGCAGTAAGTCCGATTGCCTTCTTCCAATCGATCTTCATTGATCTTCCTTTCCTCACATAACCTTGTGTTCCTCAACATCTCCGGTTAAATGGTACGGACCAAAACCCTGCATACGTTCACATCATCGTTCTTGGATGATTACCAACAACACTGGGGCCACCAAAAATGTATCAGTGATTGTTAGTGTAGCACGTTTCTGCCAACGTTTGCAATTCAGCGTTATGATTGTTTCAAAGAAACACCGCAAACCGCGAAATATCAAGGAGACACACCCTCATGCTTCCCCCCGCGAAACACCCCCACCCCAAATGGCTTGCCGACGCAATTTTTTATGAAATCTATCCACAGTCCTTCGTCGACTCCAATGGCGACGGCATCGGAGACATCCCCGGAATCACTTTAAAACTGGACTACATCAAGGATCTCGGATGCAACGCGATCTGGCTCAATCCCTGTTTCGACTCGCCATTCAAAGACGCCGGCTACGACGTGCGCGACTACAAAAAGGTGGCATCACGCTACGGCACCAACGACGATCTCATTGCGTTGTTCGACGCCGCCCACCGGCGCGACATGCACGTGATCCTCGATCTCGTGCCAGGCCACACCAGCGAGGAACACGAGTGGTTCCACCGCAGTTGCAAGGTCGAGCGAAACAATTATTCCGACCGCTACATCTGGACAGACTCATGGATCTCCGGTGGCGACGGACTGCCATTCATCGGCGGCGAATCGCCCCGCAACGGTACCTACATCTTGAACTTCTTCAAATGCCAGCCGGCGCTCAACTACGGTTTCGCGCACCCCGAACGTAGCTGGCAGAAGCCAGCCCTTGGTCCGGACGCGAAGGCCACTTGCGACGCGATGGTGGACGTCATGCGGTTCTGGCTTTCCCGTGGCGCAGACGGCTTCCGCGTGGATATGGCCGACAGCCTCGTCAAAAAGGACGATGAGGGCAAGCCTTACACCATCCGCACCTGGCAGTACATGTTCGCCCGGATCCGCCCGGCCTTCCCCGAAGCCGCGTTCGTTTCGGAATGGGGACGGCCAGAGGAGTCGATGGCCGCCGGCTTCGACATGGATTTCTATCTCGATTGGCGTTGGGACGGCGTTCCCAACGGCTACAACATGCTGTTGCGCAACGTGGACGACCCGTTGAGCCGCAAGGGCGACAAGAGCTATTTCAACGCCGATTCCGGCACGCCGATCAGCGAATTCCTGGACGAGTACGAGCCGCGTCTGCGCGAAGCGGAAACGGCCGACGGAAATTTTAATTTCATCACCTGCAACCACGACACCGCACGCGTGGCGCCGCGACTGTCGCAGCGCGAAATCGCCCTGGCATACTGCACGCTGTTCGCGATGCCGGGCGTGCCGTTCCTGTATTACGGCGACGAAATCGGCATGCGATACCGCGCACTGCCCGGCAAAGAAGGCGGCTACGTGCGCACCGGTTCGCGCACACCGATGCAGTGGGGTGCGAACGACGCATCCGGAGCACTTCACGTGTCCGATTCTGCAGAATCGGACACTCGGGCTGGCGATGTGACCGGTGGCAGCTACCTGCCCGCCGACCCGTCCGCCGACGCCCCGACCGTCGCCGCACAGCAGGCCGACGCCGAATCACTGTGGCATACGGTGCGCTCCATACTCCACGTCAAGGGGGAATGCGACGCCTTGCGGTCGGGGGCTACGTTCCATGCAATCGAACGCGATAGAGTGTTCGTTTTCGAGCGTTCCACCCACCTGCAGAAGCTGATCATAGCCGTCAATCCAAGCCGCGATTGCAAAGCTTTGCAGTTACCAGATGGTAGTTATCGGACGATTTTCAGCATCGGCGAAAACGAAATTAGCGGCACTTCGCTGCGTCTAGGTCTGCAAAGCTTTGCAATTCTCGAAGCCGAGTAGCAGACGAGCAATGCCCCGTTGGAATAATCGTTTGCAATGCGGAGCGCTGCGCCTTCGTATTGCAAACGATAGTCAATATGGAAAAACAATTCCGGTTATCTATATTCCTGAAATTAGAGCAAAATCGCAATATAGCAACACTCTCTTACCGCAAAACACGCTTTGAAAACGATATCATACCGTGATATAGTTATCTTTGGTGCGAATGCCACCAGCATCGAAGCTGCGGCAATCGCAAGCAATGTAGCATGTCAGCCGTCACAAACGGCGCGGAAAGAAGGGACCTATGACACAGACCCAGCAGACCGAAAGCGCAGAACGCATCGCACGGCCTCTTATCCAGCTCGCCAAGCTCAATGGCATTTCCACGTCGTATATCGACCAGCTCGGCACCTATGTGGAAATCCGCGACGAAGTGCTCGTCTCCGTATTGGCCGCACTCGGCGTGGACGCATCCAGCGACGAAGCGATCACCGCCTCCTATGCGGCGACCCAGCAGCGCATCGCAGACACACTTGTTGAGCCGACCGTCGTGAAGTTCATCGGCAAGGAAGCCGTCACGCCAATCCGCGCGAAAGGAAACGACGTGGCGCTGAAGCTGACGTTGGAAGACGGCACGGAATATGCGGGCGATCTGACCGCGTATCTGACGGGCTCGAACGCAGATGACGGCTCGCTGCAACTGACGCTGCCGGACGATATTCCCGCCGGCTACCACACGCTGGCCGTCGATGCCGGCCCGCTGCACGCCGAAGCCGCGCTGATCTGCGCACCGGCACGCATCGAACTGCCGCCAGCAGTAGCGGAAAAGCAACGTTGGGGCTGGATGGCACAGATGTATTCCATCCGTTCCGCTGAATCCTGGGGCGTGGGCGACTATGGCGATCTGAAGCTGCTGCTGTCCGACGCGGCAACGAAATCGCATGCCGATTTCATGCTTATCAACCCGATTCACGCCACCGCGCCGGTGCCGCCGCTGGAGCCGTCGCCGTATCTTCCCGAATCGCGTCGTTTTCTCAATGTGACGTACATCCGTCCGCAGGATATCGCTGAATATGCGGAACTCAACGAGGCGGACCAGGCCGAAGTGGCGCGTCTGCACGCGGAAGTCTCGCCAGCCAACGACAGTATCGAGCCGCTCGACATCAATTCCGCTTGGTGGCACAAGCGCCAGGCGCTGCAGCTTGTGTACAACGTGCCGCGTTCCGTCGAGCGTCAGGCCGCGTTCGACGCGTTCAAGGAGGCCGCGGGTCCGGATCTGCGCGCGTTCGCCGCATGGTCGGTGGCGTTCCAGGTGTGGGGCGCGCCGTGGGAAGGCACGTGGTTCAAGGACACGAACCGCGATTCGCCTGAAGTGGTGGAGCTCATGCGCGAGCACGCCGATATGGTCGATTTCGAATGCTGGCTGCAGTGGATCGCCGACGAGCAGGTGACAGCCGCGCAGAACGCCGCCCGTGACAGCGGTATGGCACTCGGCCTCATGCAGGATATGGCCGTGGGCGTGCACTCGCTCGCCGCGGACGTGTGGTGGAATCCGGAACGTTTCGCAGTAGGCAGCGTAACCGTGGGCTGCCCACCGGACTTCTACAACCAGCAGGGTCAGGATTGGGGCCAGCCGCCGTTCAATCCGAATTATCTGGCCAAAACTGGTTATGGCGTGTACCGCGAGATGGTGCACAACATGTTCTCGCACGCGGGCGCGGTGCGCATCGACCATGTACTCGGCCTATTCCGTCTGTGGTGGATTCCGCAGGGCGAAGGCGCGCGCGGTGGCGCGTACGTTACGTACGACTATGAGGCGATGATCGCGATCCTGACCATTGAAGCGTCCCGCGTGAACGGTTTGGTGGTCGGCGAGGATCTGGGCACCGTGCCTGATTACGTACGCACGGTACTCGGCGAGCACGGCCTGCTGGGCTGCATGGTGGAATGGTTCGCCCGCGTGGACGACTCCCCCAACGCCGGCGACCCGTACGCCGATCCGTCCACGTACCGCAAGTACGCGCTGGCTTCCGTCACCACGCACGACCTGCCGCCGACCGCCGGCTACCTGCAGTTCGAGCACGTCAAGCTGCGCGAACAGCTGCACCTGCTGTCCGGCCCGGTCGAGGAGTTCCAGGCTTCCGCCACCGCCGAACGCGACGCGATGATGGACCGTCTCGTGGAGTCCGGCCTGATCACGCCGGAAGTGGCGGGCGATGTGGAAGGCCACATCCAGGAAATCGTCGAGGCGATGCACAAGATGCTGCTCAAGTCGCCGTCCGTGCTGCTGCAGGCCGCGCTGGTGGATGGCGTGGGCGAGACGCGCACGCAGAACCAGCCGGGCACGTCCAGTGAATACTCCAACTGGCGTGTGCCGCTGGCAGGCCCGGACCTCAAGGTGGTGCACACCGATGAAGTGTTCGATCTGCAGCGCGTGCAATCGCTTGCCGCCATCATGAACGGCGAGAAGTAGCGTTTAAACTTACCATTCCCCTTTCCTTACAAACCAAAATTCCGGTCCTCCTTGTGGAGGGCCGGAATTTTTCATATATGCAAGGCGATTTGGGAGCGGCCAGGTTCAGCGGTCGATCAGCCCAGCAGCAGCCAGACTGAGGCGTCGCTATCCAGCTTGCCATCGTCCGTCAACGGCACGGAATTGGCGATGGCGACCGCATCGTCCGGCAGGGCGATCGGCTCGTCGCCGAAATTGGTGACGGACAGGAATCGACGGCCTTCCGTGGCCGGACGCGAGTAGGCGACCACCGTATCGCCCATGTCCAGCAGGTCGGCGGACGTGTCTCCGGTTGCCGTCAGCACCGTCTGTCGCAACTGCAACAGCTTGCGGTACAAGTGCAGCATGGAACCGTTGTCATCGGCCTCGACGTCGGCCGCGAAATCCTTGAACCAGGCCGGCTGCGGCAGGTGCGCGTCGGCGGAATCGCCCTGCTCCGGGCCGAAACCGAACGTGCCGCCGGTGATGAAGTCCGGGCTCCACGAAGCCGGTTCGCCGCAATCGGCAGCCTTCCACGGCATCGGCACACGGCACCCGTCACGACCCTTGTCGGTGAAGTTGCGACGGGTGTTGAACGGCGTCGGATCCTCAAGACGATCCCACGGAATGTTCGCCACTTCGAACAGGCCCAGTTCCTCGCCCTGATACACGTAGGCGGAACCCGGCAGGCCCAGTTCCATCAGCGCGGCTGCGCGGGCGCGACGGGTGCCGAGCTCACGATTCTCGCGGTAGGTCTCTCCGTCACGCAACAGCCAATCGTGCGCCAGCTGGTGGTACGGAGCATCCTTCACCTGCGGCAGACCGAAACGCGACGGACTGCGCGGCACATCGTGGTTGTTCATAACCCACGTCGTGGTGGAACCGTGCGTTTCCTCGGCGGCGCGCAAGCCGTCAGCAATGGCCGTACGGAACTCGTCGGCGAACCAGTTGGCTTCGGCGAACTCGAAATTGAACACCTGGCCGAGCTCGTCGGTGGACGCGTACAGATGCTGCGATTCGGCCTTCACCCACGCCTCGCCGACGGCGAAACGCGGCGGATTGTACTCGTTGAACACCTGACGCCATTCGCGGTAGATGTCGTGCACTTCCGGACGGTCCCACAGCGGGCTGAACGCGCCGTCCGCCGGCAGCACATGCTGCACCGCGGCCGGATCCATGTCGGCCAGCGGCACGGAATCGAGGTCCTTGGCCAAGCCGTGCGCCACGTCGATGCGGAAGCCGTCGGTGCCGTGGTCGGACCAGAATCTCAACGTTTTCTTGAATTCCTCGTGCACGTCCGGATTCTTCCAATTCAGATCCGGCTGCTCCTTGGCGAACATGTGCAGGTACCACTGTCCGTCATCGACCTGCTGCCACGCCGGGCCGCCGAACAGCGACTGCCAGTCGTTCGGCGGCAGCTCGCCGTGCTCGCCGCGGCCTTCGCGGAAGATGTAGCGGTCGCGTGCGGCCGAACCTCGGCCGGCGGCGAGCGCCTCGATGAACATCTTGTGCTTGTTGGACGTGTGGTTCGGCACGATGTCGACGATCACCTTGATGCCGGCTTCATGCGCGGCGGCGGCCATCGCGTCGAAATCGGCCATGGTGCCGAGGCGCGGGTCCACGTTGCGGTAGTCGATCACGTCGTAGCCGCCGTCGGCCAGGTCGGACGGGTAGAACGGGCTCAGCCAAATCGCGTCGATGCCGAGATTCTTCAGGTAATCCATTTTCTCGGTGACGCCGGCGATGTCTCCCAACCCGTCGCCGTTCACGTCTTTGAAGCTGCGCGGGTAGATCTGGTAGACGACGGCTTGCTTCCACCAATCGTCACGCATGTTATTCGCGGTCATTATGCCCCTTTCGTCTGTGCCTGCAACCGTTGTACCGCTGACAACGATAGCATTGCAGGGCGTCCGCTGCGGGGGCGCGCGGGGCGCGCGGGCAATCGCGTTTCCGTTTGGGCAGACCGGCCGGCGGTGCGATCGTTCGTGCCGTCGTTCGCGCTGCGCAAACCAGCAGATCGTGTCGCCGACCGCACGACCGACCGCGCCACACAAACCGGTCAGCCGCATCGCCGTTCGTACAGCCGAACGCGCCGCACAAACCGACCGACCACACGATCGACCGCACGGCGCAAACCGGCCAATCGCAAGATGACGTGCGTCGAGTAGAATCGCAAGAAGATTCGACTTGCATACGTTGCTATACGGATGCCATACGAAAGGCGATTATGAAGTTCCTCTCCCCCGATTCCGGCTTTATGCGCGGCCTGAGCGACGCCGTCGACGCGATCTGGATCAACATTCTGATGCTCATCACCAGTATTCCGATCATTACGATCGGCGCGGCGCTGACCGCCGGCCACGACGCCACCCGCCGCACGCTGTCCGGCGAAGGCACGGCGACGCGCAACTATTTCGCCGCCTTCCGCTCGAATTTCGCGAAATCAACCGGCTACTGGCTGATTTTCGGCACGACCGGCGCGCTGTGCGTCTACTCGTGGATCGTGCTGCAGATCACGCCGCTGCTGATTCCGAAATTCGCGCTGACGATCGTATGGCTGATCGGTTTTGAATGGGTTTGGGCATTGCAGGCACGTTTCGAAAACTCGTTTTGGCGCACGCTCGGCAACGCTTTTGTGTTCGGCGTGAGCAACATCGGGCATACGTTGGCATTGATTGCGATTGACGCGGTGTACGTCGCGCTGCTCGTGGCCAGCTGGTTCTACATGCCGCAGGGCCTGTTCCTGCTGCTCGTGCTCGGCTACGGCACCATGCTGATGCTGCATTCGCCGATTCTCGAGCATGTCTTCCGCAAGTACATCAGCAAGTAATTAGGCACGAAAAAAGGGACTGATTCGCATCAGTCCCTTAAATTTTTCTGGGTGAAAATCAGCCCTTCACCGCGCCGCCTTCGGCCCTGCAATTAAGGACCGCGCTACGCGCGGGCTCAACGTTACCCTCGCGGCATAGCCGCTCGGGCTGGAGCCTGGGAACAGCGCACTGCGCTGTTCCCTAAGGGCTGATCGAAGATCAGCCCTTAACGGCTCCAGCCATAACACCCTTGACGATGTACTTCTGGCAGATCAGGTAGAAGATGATGATCGGGATGATGGCCATGACCAGGCATGCCATCATGGCGCCCATATCCACGGAACCATAACCGCCCTTCAGATACTGCACCGCCACGGAAATGGTCTTGTACTTGCCCAGGTCGAGCGTCAGGTACGGCAGCAGGTAGTCGTTCCAGATCCACATGGCCTGCAGAATAGCCACGGACACAATGGACGGCTTCATGATCGGCACAACGATCTGGAAGAAGATACGCGGCACGGAAGCACCATCGATCATGGCGGATTCTTCCAGCGATTCCGGAATGCCCTTAACCACACCGGTGAAGATGAACACGGCCAGACCAGCGCCGAAGCCCAGATACACGAAGCACAGACCCCACGGGGTGTTGAGCTTGAGCATATCGGCCAGCTTGGAGAGGGTGAACATGACCATCTGGAACGGTACAATCATGTTGAACAGGAACAACGTGTACAGCAGCTTTGCAGCCCAGTTGTTCACGCGGACGATCCACCATGCGCACATCGAAGTGCACACCAGGATCAGCGCCACGGAACCGACCGTGATCAGCAGGGTCCAGCCGAAGCTGGCAAAGAAGTTCGTGGTCTCGAGGCCACGCGTATAGTTTTCAAGTCCAACGAACGCCTTACCGGTCGGCAGGGAGAACGCGTTACGGGAGATGTACGCCTTCTGCTTGAAAGAGTTGATGATCACCAGCACGATCGGGAAGATCCACGCCAGCGAAACCACCGCGAACAGTACGGACCACAGTGCGCCGTGCTTGACTTTTTCTCCGGAGTTCATGCCTCCACCTCCTTGCTCGTGGTGAGCTTGTTCTGGATAAGCGCCACAATGGCCACCAGGATGAAGAACAGCACTGCCTTCGCCTGGCCGACGCCTTCCCAACCCATACGGCCGTAGAACGTACGGGTGATGTTCATTGCCAGACCTTCAGACATGTTCGACGGAGCGCCGTTGGTCAATGCAAGGTTCTGATCGTACAGCTTGAAGCCGTTGGTGACGCACAGGAACGAGCACACGGTGATCGACGGCATCATCAGCGGAATGATGATCTTGAACATGGTCTGGGTGCCGTTCGCACCGTCCACGGAAGCCGCTTCGAGCACGTCGGTCGGCAGCGACTGCATGCCTGCGATGTAGATAATCATCATATAGCCGATCTGCTGCCAGCACACCAAGATGACCAAGCCCCAGAAGCCGTAGGTTGCGCTATACGTCAACGCGCGGCCCCAGTGAGCGAGAATGCCGTTGAGCAGCAGCATCCAGATGTAGCCCAGGATAATGCCACCGATGAGGTTCGGCATGAAGAACACCGAACGGAAGATGTTGGAGCCCTTGATGGCCTTGGTCAGCATGTATGCGATGGCGAACGCGACTACGTTGATCACGATCGTCGTGATGATGGTCAGTGCCGTCGAGAAGCCCAGCGCGTGCAGGAACTCCTTATCGGCAAAAGCCCTCTTGTAGTTTTTCAGACCGACGAATTCGGCGTCGGTGACGGTGGCGAACTTGCAGAAGCTCAGATACACACCCATGATGAACGGGATCACAAACCCGATGATGAACGCGGCGAACGTTGGCAGCGCGAAGAGCGCCCACCACTTTCGTATCGCCTTGCCAGCCATGCTGATCATAGCCTGCCTGCTTTCTTTCCTTCTCCATTCCGCGTACCGCGTCAACGCGGGCGGGAATTCCATTCCCCAGAGGAACCATCCACAGCATTGTTTCCTGTTTCTCCAGTGCTTACATCAGTCATGATAAACGGCATGACTGCAAATGTCAAACGTTGTCATTTTCGCATGTCACGCACGGCAAAATATGAAACGTTGTCACCAAAAACCATCTCTAGAGAACGCTTATATTCCAAGCAATGCCCAACTACCACCACTTTATGAAAACGTTTGTAATGAATAAGTTGCAAATTGGACAAGAACACGGTCTTAATGGTGAGGGGAGGTAGCATTACATTATTCAAGCAATCACTGTACAGGGGACTCGATGAAAAGCAGTAGCATTCAGGATGTTGCGCAACTCGCGCACGTGTCCATTTCCACCGTCTCTCGTTCCTTCACGCGCCCTGACCTGGTGTCGAAAGCCACCAGAGACAAGGTGATGAAGGCCGCGGACGAGCTGAATTTCTCCATCTCGCGTTCTGCCGCGGCCTTGAAAACCGGCCGTGCGCTGCGTATCGCGGTACTCGTCTCAGGCCGGCTCAACCTATGGTTCAGCTCCTCCATCATCGAAGGTCTGAACGAGGTCTTCCACGATGAGGGCTACGACATCTCCATCTACCAGATGTCCAGCACCAAGGAACGCAGCGAGTTCTTCGACATGCTGCCGGTGCGCCGCAACGTCGACGCCGTGATCGTCATTTCCTTCGACATCGCCAGCAACGAAATCAGGCAACTCAGGTCCGTCGATGTGCCAATCATCGGCATCAATTCGAGCTTGCCGGAAGAGCGCGGCTTCAACGCCGCCGTCCGCATCGACGACAAGCAGGGTTCGGAACTCGCCGCACGCCATCTGATGATGCTTGGCCACCGCGACATCGTCTACATCCGTTCCGACCGCGAAGTGACGCTGCACTTCAGCGTGCAGGGCCGTTACGAATCGTTCATGGCATGCTGCCAGGCCAACGGCGTCGAACCGCGCGTGCTTGTCACCGACGCTGGCAGGAACAGGATCAGCAAGGTCGTGACGCAGCTGCTCAGCCTCGACCACATGCCGACGGCCATCGCCTGCCAGGAGGATGGCATCGCGGTGCCGCTGCTGTTCCAGCTGGAACGCAACGGTTTCACCGTGCCGAACGACATCTCCATCATCGGTTACGACGACAGCGTCTACGCGCGCGACCTCGGCCTGACCACCATCCGTCAGACCCCTGTCGAGATGGCCCGCGAAGCGGCCCGCATGACACTCGCGCTAATCGAGAAGCAGCCGCTCGACGAACCGTTCAAGACGTTCCCCGCGCAGCTGATCGTCCGTTCGACCACCGCTCGTCTGCATAGCTGATTTTCCGGCAACATACAGCGAACGTAGCGACATACACGAAGGGCCGTCATCGCAAGTAATTACGATGACGGCCCTTCGTGTATGTCGTCACAACCAACTGCGGCCGAGAGAAGGAAAGGAAAAACTCTCGGCCGCAGTTGTTCTATTCAGTTATTGGTTTGATCAAGCGGTGATCAGTGAACAGCGTCGTACTCGGTCTTCCAACCGTCCACGAACGCCTTCTTGACTGCGTTCCAGTCGCCGGTGCCCTGAGCGTACTCAAGGAGGGCGGAACCAAGCTTGTTCTTCCACTCTTCGGACGGCATCATGGTGAAGTTCCAAGAGACTGCAGTCTTGCCGGAGTTCTGATCTTCAACAGCGGCCTGGACCAGCGGATTGTCGGACTTGACGTCGCTGAAGGACTTGAACGGGGTGGTGAAGCCCATGTCGCTGGACAGAGACTTGATGCCAGTCTTGCTGGTGACGACCCACTTCAGGAAGTCCTTGGTGGCCTTCTTATCCGCGTCGGAAGCCTTGGAGTTGATGCACCAGTAGTTCTCGGAACCGGTGGCCAGACCCTGCTTCTCTTCGCCCTTGACGCCGATGTAAATCGGGAGCATGCCGAGGGAGTCGGCCTTCATGCCAGCCTTCTGCAGATCGGTCCATGCCCAAGTGCCGTTCTGATAGAACACAGCCTCGCCGAGGGAGAACTCGGAGGTAGAATCATCACCGGTCTTGGAGCTCAGCTGGGTCGGCTCGGTGGTGGAGTCCTTCAGATACAAATCGAAGATGTTCTTATATTCCGGCAGATAGGTGCCCTTGATGGTCTCCGGCTGCTTGGTGACGTTGTCATCCTTGAACTCATAGTAAAGCGGCAGGTTAGCCAAATGGGTCTTGAAACGCCAGTCGGAGCTGGAATCGAAACCGGCGGAGGTGAACGCGCCCTTGACACCAAGCTGGTCCTTCTTAGCCTGGATGTCATCGGCCACGGCCTTCAAGGTATCGAAGTTGTCGATGTCATCGACGCTCTTGATCTTGGCGCCGTCAGTGGCAATGTACTTGGCCAGCAGATCCTTGTTGTAGATCAGGCCATAAGTCTCCATGGCATACGGAACACCGACGGCCTTATCCCCATCCTTGAGGGCGACATCCTTGTTGATAAGCTGCTTGTACGGCTCAGTATCGGACATGTCTTCGGTGTAGGACGACCAGTTCTGGTAGCCGACAGGGCCGTTGACCTGGAACAAGGTCGGAGCCTCGGACTTGGCGATCTCGGACTTCAAAGTCTGTTCGTATGTACCGGAAGCAGCGGTCTGGACCTTGACCTCAACACCAGTTTCCTTGGTGTAATCCTTGGCCAGCTTCTGCCATTCATCATTGGATTCCGGCTTGAAGTTAAGGAAGTACACCTTGCCCTTGCCGTTATCGGAACTTGAGCTAGAACCACCGCAAGCAGCCAACGTGCCAACAGACATTGCCGCGATAGCGACCATTCCAACTGCTGCCTTAATAGTACGATTCATCATCGAACCTTTCTCTTCCATTCCGTTCCCAGCTTCTCGTTGGGAAACAATTTGCGGTATCGCGTCATCACGATTCCTAACAACCACTATTGTGCCGCATTTCCCCGATTTTTGCAAACGTAGGCAAAATGAATTCAAAAATCAGACGTCACACCATCGAAAGAAATCCCGAAAATCGTTTATTTTCAATACTTTTAGAGAGCATACTTTTATGCAAGCGTTTGCGACACGCCGCAGCAAAGTGGCAAGTCATGCATGCAATAAAAAGGCGGTTCCAAGGAGGGACCGCCATAATATTCAGCGATATCAAACAGTTCCGTTCGATAACTCAGCAATTCCAATGTTCGATGACATTGTCACCTTTATATTGGCTTAATACACAATAATGCGCAGTGTCCAATCGCAGCAACCGCGCGAAATGCGGATCAACACCGAGCCATTGCGACGTCAAGATACGAAGAACGTGCGCATGCGCCACCAGCAGCACATCGTTTCCAGCGTCGAGCAACGGTTTGACCGTGGCGATCGCCTCACGTGTGCGCGCCGCAGCTTCCTCCACCGTCTCACCCGGACCGTTGTGCACGGGCACCTGCTCGCCGTTCGGCAAAGTTTCAATCCAATCGCCTTCCAACGATTCGGGAAGTGCCTGCGGACCGTCGCGCCACACATCCCAAGCGAAACCGCCCACCGCACTCATTTCCTGGCGCGTACGCCCTTCGGCACGGCCGTAATCCCATTCCGCGATTTCAGGGAGCACATCGAAATCGCCATATCCGGCCAGCTGCGCCGTCTGCTGGGCTCTGCGCAACGGACTGGCGAACATGCACCCCTGCGCGAAACCCTGGGGAAACGCCTCACGCAACCGTTCGCCGGCGGCACGAGCCTGATCGCAGCCAATGTCAGTCAACGGAATATTGGTGCGGCCGGTGTGCTGTCCGGATTCGCTCCACACGGTCTGCCCGTGACGCAGCAGCACCAAGCGGCCGGGGGTGATTGCGGAAGCGGCATTGCCTCCCAGTTGAGTTTCAGTCATGTCTCTACTCTAGCCGACGCAAGCTGCGTTTTCATCCCATTCCGCCACGTGTCCCGCACATATTCCGGCATGTTTTCCGACGCGTTACACTGGTTTCATGAGTGAAATGCCGAATATGGAATCCAGTGCGGACCGCGTGGTGGCGGCCCTGCACACCGTCGACGAGAAGGTGAATGCGATGCGCGACCAGAGACTGAATGATCCCGATTCATTTGGCGATAAGATTTTCAAGTCCGTCGTGCCCACGTTGGCCGGACTGGTGCTCGGCAAGGCGTTCGAGATGGTGTGGAAGAAAAGCGTCGGCCGCAAGGCCGTCCGTGCCGACGGTACCAAGAACGAAGCTGCGGAAGCGGCGCTCGGCATCGTATTCGCCGTGGTTTCCGCCGGTTTCGGCGCGCTCGTATCGCAACTGTCCGGCCGCGGGTCGAAGGCGATTGTGGACAAGCGGCACGCACGGCAGGCGCATCGCAAGTAAATACGTCGCAAATATCGCAAAGCAGTCTCAAGTAGATATGTTCTCACAGGGAGACGGATTTAGCCCGATTCCCTTGCAAAATCGCGCCGCGCGGACAACAATGGCGGTATGAGCAACATTCTTCATAACGCAACCGTCGACACTCTGCTGGAGCGTCGTTCCATCCGTAAATTCAAGCCGAAGCCGCTGCCGGACGACGTCGTCGAAACGTTGGAGACCGTGGCGCAGCATGCGGCGAGCAGCCAGTTCCTGAACGACTGGTCCGCCATCCGCGTCACCGAGCCAGCCACCAAGAAGCGTCTTGCCGAAATCGGCGGGCACCCGTATATCGCGACCGCGCCGCTGCTGTACGTGTTCGTGTTGGACGAGCATCGCAATGCCGCGATCGCCGCACGTAAGGGCGTGGAAGTGGCGTCCGACGCGTTCACGCTCAATGGCAGCTATCGTTTCACGCAGGCGCAGAACGACGCGGTTCTGGCACTGCACGCGATGGAGACGGCCGCGTACTCGCTCGGCTTGGGTTGCGTGATTCTCGGCTCGCTGCTCAACGATGTTCCCGCGCTGATCGACCTACTGAATCTGCCCGAATACACGTACCCGGTGCTGGGCATTGCGATCGGCAAGCCCGATCAGGAGCCGGCCGTCAAGCCGCGTATGCCGCGTTCCATGCAGTTCTTCGAGAACGAGTATCCAAGTAGCGATGAGAAGCTGCTGTCCGGCTTGGATTCGTTCGACGTCGAAGTACACAAGTATTACGATTTGCGCGATACTGAACGGCCGGTGGACGCGTTCAGCGACCAGATTGCGGCAAATGCGATCGACGAGGGCGTGAACGCCAAGGCCGTTGCCGTGCAGGCGAAGCGACAGGGCTTCCGTTTGGAGCGGTAGACCGTATACACGTATCTTTGAGGTTGATACAGCAAGGCCCGGTGGATTGCAATGAATCCGCCGGGCCTTGGTTTTATATGTTGCCTTGTTCTCGGTATTGTCCTGTTATGCCCTGCTATTGCTCTGCTATTACCTTCTGCGGGGCTTGTAGCCCTTCTTGCGGGAATGTGGCTTGAGCTGCTGGTTAAGCGGAACATGCATGTAGCTGGATTGTGGATCGCGATGCGTGAGATGCCAAGTACCGCAGAAATCGCAACGGTATACCCAAAGCTCAGTGCCGCGTTCGCGCCAACTCTGGTCGGCGGCCTGCTGAGCCGTTGCCTTGTCGTGATACATGATCTTGTTCGACTCGGTGCAACGTTTGGGTACGAAGTAATGCATAGTTGCCCAGTCTATAAACCCATTGCGATAAAACGCTTGCGCCCTACTTGTGTTCAGGGATAAAAAAATGGGGTTCCCGGAGCAGGATGCTCGACGGGAACCCCCAACGTGTGAAGCGGCGGCGTGCTACTCTCCCACACCCTCTCGAGTGCAGTACCATCGCCGCGCCTGGCCTTAGCTACCGGGTTCGGAATGGGACCGGGCGTCTCACCAGGGCTATGACCACCGCAAAACCGCGATCACGGAACGACAGCCAAAACATGGCGGCCATTCCGGCCATTATGTTATGAACCGTGGCGGTCTGGGAACCGGCTAG
>ERZ1106919.312-NODE-312-length-41711-cov-354.450643_pt1 | contig 41711 bp, 37 predicted proteins | sample MGYA00403654_ERZ1106919 | MGnify/ENA primary metagenome ERZ1106919 (study PRJEB35170, sample SAMEA104062450) | human gut metagenome | biome: human gut; feature: human-associated habitat; material: faeces | place: Denmark | collected 2012-10-08 ... | reverse complement strand
TGTATTTTTGAATAATAAATCTTCTAAAATCACCCCGTCCCTCTTTACCATTAAATAGGGCTCCACCTCTCACCCCGACCCTCTCTCCTCAGGAGCGAGGGAGAAAACCGCCCTACTCGGTGCTCGGAACCGCTACGCTCTAAGGTTGGCGGGGCATCAAAGCTCTCGCCATATTTTGCGGGATGGGACCGCCTGGGGAAAGCTTGCTGAGGTAGGGAACAGCTGTTTATAGTTTACAGTTAATAGTTTACTGTTTACAACTTATATTCGGGGGATTTTGTTGATTTATTGTGAATTTCTTGGTGTTGTAATTTGCAGATAACTTGCAGATTTATTTTGATTTTCTTTGGCGGTTTCAATAAAAAAGCGGAACTCTGCGGCAATAAACTATAAAATGAATAATGACTATGATGGGAATATTACAAGTTGCCTCTTATATATACAAGCGCTATATGGATGATTTTGGCGTTCGTATTGATGAAATGAAGTTGCAGATTTGAGTGAAGCTAAGAATCAAGGAAGAGGGTGTGGCTTATGACACACCCTCTTCTTTGTAAAACAGCTGTTTTTTATACTTTAATTATATATAAGTAAAAGATGTTATTGTATTTATCACTTATCTGATGTTTATTTCAGAATCAGGCGTATTGGCATCGCCTTGTAGCGGCCATTGTTCATGCCGTTGCTACCACTCACGAATCTCATATTGGATAATTCTATCCTCTTGTTGTAAACATCAAAGTATCTATACCAGAAACCATATTCAGGACTGTTGGTACCGAAGCCCTGCGTACCTGACAGCAAAGTCTTGGTCCAGAGATTTACATGGATAGGGTTCTTATGGCTCTCGCCCTCCAAGAATCCACCCATAGGCAGATAGATGTATGGCAACTCGGAATCCACCGTCTTGATACGCACGCAGTTGTAAGTTTCTCCTAACGATGTGGACTGTGGTACCACCTCCAGATTGCCAGCATTAACTAATTCTTCGAACACGGCATCAGTTGGAATGGTATAGCCTGTTGGTGCCAAGGTGCTGGAGAGATCCTGAGTGGCATCGCTGGTGCTCTTTTTTTCAGAGATACAGAAATAGCCACCAATGGCTTTCTTGTTCTTTTCCAGTGCCACCACATCTGGGGCATAGTAACCATTGTTGGATGCACCTAGGTTGCGGTCTAACATATAATAAGTAGTGGTGGTTTTATCGGTCTTTTTTCCCTGTACCTTTACCACACCATAATAGAACCAGCCCTTCACCTTCTTCTCGTTATCTCCGTTTTCTGCCAACTGATAATCCTTATATACCTTGGATTTCTCATCTATCTTATGGAAGATACCAGTATGATAAACAGGATAAGTGATCTCGATGCCAGCCTGGTTGGTGATGGTAAATGAAGACTTCCACAAATCTTCATTTACCGTAGTATTGGCAAGGCTTACCTTCCACTTACCTTTATCTTCTTCCACTTTGATTTTATCATCCTTTTTAGTAATCTTATCACCATTAAGTTTAGGGATAAGATACGTGATATCGGCTGTTCCCACGCAGAAATGCAAACCATCATTTCTCACAGCCCCTTGCATTTCTTCAGGAGTGATGCCTTGCACAGTGTCCAACCATTTGAAATAGTTGGCAGCTACGGTGAAGTTATTATACTGCATGGTTACGATTCTAGCAGGATCCTCTCTTCTAAAATCAAAACCAGCCTGCTTGATGGTTATATCCAGAGAAAGGTCGCCAGAAGTAACGGTGATGGTTCCTGTACGTGGTTCCTCTGATTGGTCATTCTTTTCAAGCGTAAGCTTCAAGGTATATTTCTTGCCTTTAGAAGATCTGCTTGTCTCTGGTATATCATTCACGGTCTCTTGCTGACAAGCGGTTATCCAAGAATCATTTTTCGTGACACTATATAGCGCACTATCACTACTCGTTGCCTTTGGCAAGGTAGTAACAATGGTTACGGTAGCCTCTGTTGTGTTTGCATTTATCTCCTGATAATCGCTCACTCCCAGTTCATAGTCTTTGCAAGCTATCATTCTGGTGATTTCAGGATTATCGTCCCGCACCTCTACTTCCAGTCTATTCTCTGGCAGACTCTTCTTAGCCTCTTCAAGCGTAGAGAAGCCATAGTCGTTTACCTTGGTTACCTTGATGGTATAATGGTGGTTACGGAGCAAGGCATATTGGGTTGTCTTGTTGGCATCCTTGTAGAGTGCCACCTTATAATATCCTTCTCTAGCATGTCCTACACTATCCTTATAATTCGCCTTGATAATCACCATTGCCTTGCCTGCAGAAGTTTCATTTACTGCCACGGTGGTTGCGGTACCGCCGCCCAATGGGTTGTCTTCCGTTCTGAGAACGGTAGATTCTGCCAAGTCATCGGTCGTAGGCTCAATATAATTGGCAGGAGCTATGGCTGCCTTGGTTGCCGTGTTATAGACATACAAGCCTGCATTAGTGAAATTACTCTGGATGCTATTGTCTATCTCCAAACTTATCTTGGCGCATTGGCGCAACATCGTCACTGAAGGATTAGCTTCCAAAAGTGTATCTATTGAAATTTTACCCCAGCAGATAGGGGCATCAAGCTGAGGGTCTCTCTCCTTAGCAGCAGTGAGAGACTGCAAGTCATGTGCCTCGTCATCCGTCATGTTGCTGGCATTGGCTACAAGATGTACATTCTTGGTACCAGCAGGTACATTGGTTATCTTTACCTTGTAGCTGCCATCAGACTGCTGTGATAAGGTAGAATAGCAATCTGTCTTGCCTTTGTATTCGTTATTGTCTCCATAGAACACAGCCCAGAGCGATTTGACTGTCTCCGAGGCCCCCGCTCTTGTACCAATCTGTTGCTTGGTGAAGTTAGTCAATTGAAGGTTCAAGACAAGTCCCTCGGCAGGGATTTCATCCCCGCCGAGTCCGATAGCCTCCATCGTATCCTTGCAGGAAACAAGGCTTAGGAGCAATCCTATCCATATCATTAAATGTTTGATCTTCTTCATTGCTTAAACTGATTTATAACAGTGTTCAAATCTGATTCTAATCTTATTTAATCCACACCAGATAGTTTGCCAGCGTGCCAAGAGGAGCCATCGTAATAGCCTGTGTCATTATGCTTCTCATAGCTGTTGCCATTGAAAAGGAGAATGGATTTGTCGTCAGAGATTTGATTATCTTTCATAATTCTGATGTCCTTCTCGTGGTCTCCCTTAACAGCCTTGAGAGTAATCACAGTCTTATACCAACCATTATTCAAATTATCGCATGACCAACTTTTACCCGCTGTATCATAGATGGTAAAAGACTCGCGCTCTTTATTACTGTCATTACCATTTTTGCCATTGGCGACACCATATACCTTGAACCATCCGTAAGTCGGGAATTTGGTGTAAATGGTAAAGTTGATGTTCTCAATAGTTGGCATGGCATCATATATGTTCCAAGTAGGATCTGATGTTGGATCATAGACAATCCAACCCTCTCGATCCTCATAGTCGAAGAGAGGAATACCCGGCTCCAAGTGGTGAGTGCAACGATGAAGCGTATAACCTTGTTTCGGCCTGTCATTATTACTGAATATAATCAATGTTTCACCAGGCTTGATGGTCTTTACTCCCGGAGCACCATTCTCTGTATATTTCGACTTTTCATTCTCTTTGAAGTCCACGTAATACCAACCCACATTCGTATAATCCGCAACCATTTTATTACCAGGCCAGCGTTCTGTAAATATCCAAACTTTAGAGTTGACTTCAGTTCCGGTTGTCTCACCAATCTGGGTATAGACATAGGTACAATGACAGTCTGGGTTAGGTATGTAAACTCGGTCATCCTTTAAATCATACCATCCATCTGCCCAGTTGGTATTTCCTTCAGTTCCATTATAAGTCTCTTTCTTTTCTTCAAGTGTACCCTCATAATTATCAGTTTTATTACCTCCTTTATAATGTGCGCGGTCGTTGATGGCACGGAAGTTGATACGATAGTTACCCATTGCAGGCTTTACCGTTACCTTGATTTTCTTGACAAAGTTGAAGCCTTCTGCAGATTCCTTTGGCTGCACAGTGAGGTAATGTACTGTCGTGGTAACAGGGTCACTGGTTGCCACAATCTTGAAGGTTCCTTCTGGAGTATCAGGTTTATCGCAAGATGCCAGAATGGTTGACTTACCTACGGTGGAAGAGGTGTTACCGGTGAAAGCCAAACCGCCGAGGTTGGTCTTAAACTGTACCACTTTGGTATTGTTGTCGCTACCACAATAGATGGTTACTTCCTGTGGATTTACCTCAAAATAAGGAGAGGCATCATAGGTTACATCGAGATACTTCTTAATGTTACCAGCCTTAATCCAAACCTTTGCCGTACCCTTGTACTTTTTATAGTCGGAGAACTTAATGTCCTCGTTGATTTTGAATGTGATTCTATGATTCTTCACTGCATCTAGCTTGCTCAACACAATCACATCTTTCTCACCACTGGATGTTGTTACCTTTTCATCGCAACCGAAATCTGCCGCTGTCAGCATTACGTTCGACTCATAGTCGATGGAGTCTGTCGTGGTAGATGTTACGCTCGCCTTCGTCTTGCTTACCCACAAAGTAGTATGGTTGAATTCGGCATCTATCGTTACAGGAGTCCAGTCCTTTACGCTCACATTACAGTCGAGAGTCATGTTTCCCAGACTCTTGATGTTGCCGATAATCTCATAATAGGTGCCACGAGGGAAGGTCGGAACTTCGGTGGAAGTTGGGCGATGTCCCAGCTTAATCGTATAGTTGTTCTCAAAGCTACCATTCACAAAGCCATTAACTTTGAGGGTAGACTGCTGAGAGGCATTGGCGATATAACGCTCAGGCAGATAGTAAGTGCCTTGGAAAAGCCACTTATCGGTGGCATTCTGTGGAGCAGCTGTAGGAGTAGCACCCTGAACAAGGGTGATGATGTTCTTATTATTCACATTGGCATTGTTTGCTTTCTCTGTCCAGTCTCCCGCCTTATAATAACCACCCTTATTGCTTGCCTCAGAAGAAGTTGCATAAACTTCATTTTCAAAACCTTTGGCATAATCTGGGCTAACATTAGAATTGCTAAATGCTCCATTCCAACTCAGCGTGGTGCTAGGAGAAAGCTTTTGAGCCAGAATATCCTTGATGCTATAGCTATTACCATTGAATGCAGAACCTTCAGCAGTAGGGTCGAAAAGCAGGTTGAGCTTAACCTTTACGCATGTAAACTTCAGGTTAGCTGCCACAGTGGTATATTTCTTACCACTTTTTTCTATTTTTGTACCGATGATATTACCGTTCACATCCTTTGGCTCATAAATCATCGGGATGTTTGTAGAAACCGGCATTCCCGGTTCTGCTGTTCCAGCTCCATAGTTCAGTACTATATTTTTGAGATCATTTTCTGTTTGGATAGTCTCCCCACTCAACACCTTGTTCATATTGGCAACCACATAGATATGGTAAGTGCCCGGCTCGATATTGAGCTGATAGTTAGCTACATGCTGCTCCAGCATCATCGAAGCCAGTGGGGCAGGGAGCGTCTTTTTCAGGAGCTTGCCTTCATTTCCTGTAGGGAAAGCATAGAGGGTCAGGTCGTTGATCTGGCATTCATCTACCGTGGCATTATAGGTAGGAAGGCCGGAAGCATCGTCGGGATTGGTGCCGCGGCTGCTGAGCACGGTTGGCACGAGTACATGCAAGTTGCTTTCTGACGAAATGGGAGTGCGCTCGCCTCCAAGTTCGTCAGAGCAACTTACTGTAACCAACAATATAAACCAACTAACTAAACTTAAAATGAAATCTCGTATTTTCATTGTTTCTAATTTTTAAAGTCAAATACTCTTATGAGCTAAATGCCCGGAAGGGGCTCTGACACCTGAAACGGTTAGAAATCGACACGCTGGATGCGCTTGCTCCAATCCAGGATGGAAATGCTGAGCTGCACATACTTCCACTGGTTGCCCTGGAGGAAGAAGTCGAGCTTGTAGTCGTACTCTCGGTCCAGGAATTCCTGCTCTGAATAATGGCGGGCTTCGAAGGCGCCACGGCCTTGAGCCAGAAAGTCAGCAAGATTGATGCGTGCCACCTCTTCGCCAGTAGTCTTGTTCGTGATGGTGAGGATGGCGTTCTTGTCGTTTTCTTCTGCCGGATGCCAGATGAGTCGGGAGAACATGAGGGCGGCATGAGCGGTGCGCTCCTTTACATAGCCCTCGTTATCCTTAAACTCAGTGGTCCAGGTGTAGTATGGGGTATATGTCAACTCCTCGTCGGGGAGGAGAGAGTTGTCGTAACTGATATCGCCGTTGGCATTGGTTATCTGATAACTGAAGTCATCGGCATTGATGTTGGCAGGCTCGTCGGTCTGATGCAGGCTGATGGTGAGCTGCTTGGTATCACGAACCAGACCGATGGTATGGCGTGTAACCTGCAGGTCTTTTACTTCAACCAGTTCGTTGCTGAGTCCCTGCCAGAGTGTATCAAGCGGTTGGCTCTGGTTGTTTACCTTGCCCTGTTCGCGGTCGAGTCGTGCATGGAGGGCGGTGATGTTGTCACCCTGCTGTGGCAGAGCTATCTGGAATTTGGCACCTGGCTGCGCAAGTGCATCTTCGTATTTCTTTTGGAAGGCGAAGGTTGCGAATCTGTATTTGCCCGGTTCCAGATTGATTCGCATGGCATAGTTAGGGTCCTTGAGCGGCTGTGATGTCGCATCGTTATAGGCATCATGGCGAGCAATGAAGTTGCCCTGCTCGTCGTATACGAATACGCTGAGTCCGCCCACATGATCTTTGAACATGTCGGCACGCTGCACGTTGTAGTCGTACTTGAACTGCAAGTCAACACCCATGTCACAAGGAGGCAGGTCGTCGTGCATCAAGTCGTTGCAGCTTGCTAGCAGGCTGCCGGCCATGATGAAGCCCCATCCCATGCATATATTCTTGATCCAACTGTTAAACTTCTTGTTTGCCATGATGCTTATCTGTTTTATGAAAAAGTAAAGTGTATAAATAGATTCTTATTCTTCCGAGATAGCCAGCCGCTCCTTAGCGCTAGAGCGGCTGAGCTGCTATATATAATAATGTGTAATGGATTACAAATCGACTGTGTCTGAACGCTTAGCCCAAGAAAGGATCTTTACGCTGACGCTAAGATACTTCTCATTCTCATCATCTGGCTGATTTGGGTCTACTGGAGGTACACCAGGGTAGCCAGGGCCATAGACGTTGCCAACATTCAATTCATACCAGTTGTTACGGAGCATACCATAACGACCAAGATACTTACCGTTATCTGTTCCATAAGATTCACCTGAGTTCCATGGAGTCAATGAGCCGAAGTGCTTAACACGAGCGATATAATATGTAACACCCTGTGCGTATGTATTGATACCAACCATCGCTTCTGCATGTCCTGCTCCATCAATCAAGCCGAGTTTATCATTAATCTCTTTAACGATTTCTGTACCTGTCTTACCACTATAAACTTTATCGGCACCAAGAGTTGTACCAGTAGAATCCTTGATATCTGCCAAGGTAATCACATGAGATCCTTCTTGCTTGAGATTTGTTGTATAGTCAACTGTACAACCTGGGAGAACTGAAGTTGCTGCAGTATTAACTGCAGTCTCTAAGGCTGTTTCATTCAGGATAGTTGTCATATTACCGATGGTGTAGAATGTTCCATCTGGCTCTGCAAGGCTTTTGCCTGTATCATCCTTAGGAGCATATGTCGCCTTGAAGATAACGCGGGTTGTCTGACCCTGATACATGTTTGCCAAGTTGAAGGTGTTCTCTAAGCAATATGCTGACTCTGCGAAGGTTTTGTTGATTCCACTTGTAGCTTTTATGAAATTGAATTCTAGCTCTCTGTCTGCCTCTTTACCTGTATTGAGATTATCCAAATTGTAGTTAGGATCCTTACCCCAATAAACACGGCTGTTAGTACCTATGAAACGAGGAGTAGTCCAAATGGCAGGGAAATCTGTGCTCAAGCCATCAATATTATGAACAGCGTATGTCTTCTTGTTTGTGATATCCAAAGCCCAATTGTTGAATTCTACTGTACTCTTTGTAGGATTATTTGTTGCCTTGTCTATAACTGTTTTTGTAGCAGGATCAGTAACAGACATCTTCGCTACACCACGCTCTACATAAACTGTTGCGGCACTAGTTCCTGCCTCTGCTTTTTCCTTGGAAGAATAAATATTTTCTTTATTAATAGTAACCAAAGTTGTTGGTGAGGCAGTTCCTTTCAACGGAGCATTAGCCATATAGAAGTCATTATCAGCCGCCAAATCGTCTACTGAAGGAGTCAAAATTTGGCTGTTCCACTCATTATAACTTTGACCAACAGTAGGCAATGGTACCTTTACTCCACCAGTTTTATTGTTATTAAGCAAAACCAAAACATAATATTGATTCTTGGTATCCACATTAGTAAGCTTTGCTACCAGCTTTTTAGTTGTTGTGATACCAACTGTAGTATCGTCAGTCCAATCTGCAGCAGCTGTTGGTAAATCTACGCTCTCAACAAACTTGCAAGAGCCTTCATCTGAACCATACTTCTGGAAAATAAGGGCAGTTGCGCTTTTTACAGCATACTCATTTGCTGTGCCTTCATTCATTTCAGCACCACCATCATCTGCAACACGAGTTCCACTTACCGAAGGCAAGTTGATGGTGAAAGTTGCATAGCTTACACCTGCTTCATTAGTACCAGTACCTGGACCTGCGGTTCCCAGGTCCTCATTGCTTGAACAGCTTGCCGTCATAGCTGCGATGACAGCCAAGCCAAAAAAATGTTTAATCTTCATAATCTTTAAAAGTTAAGCTTGTTTATAATCGTTATTCTCTAATTTTCTGTTATTCCAATTCCTTTATCTGCTTGAAGACATCTCTTACACGCTCTGCCTCTTTCGAGTTGCCTGCCTTGGCAAGATGCTTTTCGGCAGAAGTAAGATCACCTTTCTGCAAATCGGTGCAGGCGGCATTGAGATTCGCTGTCTCATCATCTGGGAAGAGGCGGACGGCGATGTCGAATACCTCGTTAAACTCTGGCGAACCAGGCTCGTAAGTCTGTGCCACCAGGAACATCTCCTGCAGAGAAAGCTGCTGTGGTTTGGTCTTCAATATCTCCTTGGCTTCTTCGATGCTGAACGGACGTACCGTGTAGGTTACCGTATAGTCGCTATGACGGAGACGAGGATAGATATGATCCAGGATGTAGCGGTAACTAGCCGGATGGAGCTTTCTGATCTTCAGATCCTTATCGTCGGGAGCCAGCGAGGAGTTAGCTATCTCGAGAATTGCTTTCTTATCAGCCAGATGACTAGCCTGAATCTTCTTCTTGAATCCTTCCCAGTCTTCCGGTGTAGCCTGATAGGTAAAGAGCTTGCTGTTTAAGGTGTAGAGGCTGCTCACATATTTACGGAGGGCAGCTGCACGCTCGTTGGCAAGGCGCTTGTTGTTGGCATACGAACCATCAGGCGAAGCAAAACCATGGATATCAATATCGGTGATTTCAACGTTCTTATCGTTCTTCACCAGGTCGATGGTGGAAGTAATCTTCTTCAGCTCAGTAGCATTCTCACGGAAGTTGGCAAGAATATTACTCTTGTTAACCACAAAGCTGAGATAGGCTTCACCCTTTTCGGCTCTCACCTTCTTGGCTTCCGCCTTCGGCTGCACAAAGAAATCCTTCGTAATCTTCGGTGTACGGTCGATATCCGCAATCGGCGTATTGTCCTGTTCTATCAGGTTGCCACATCCGCAGAGATCTTCTTTCACCGAGAGTTTGAACTTCTTCATCCATTTTTGATAAGGAACAGACTGGGCGAAGTAAACCTGCTGACTGGTCTTGTTCTTGCGGGTAAGAACCTGTGCATGCGGATTCTTCTTGCTGTCGGCAAGTCGGCGGTATCTTACAGCCTGGTTTCTACCCTGGATGATGATAGGGTTGAGAGCGATAGAATCAGTTCCTACCATTACCGGTGTGAAAACAATCTGCTGCTCTGATTTCATCTTCAATTCGTTCAGATTCATACGGAAGGCAACGTCCATCCGGTTGCCGTTCTTGCGTGCCAAGACGCTTTCTACCTGAATCTTACCCCCTGCCAGCTGTTGAGCCTGAGCAGGCATGATGCCCTGAGAAAGGAGTATGCAGAGGGGGGAAATGACCGCATAAAGCTTCATTTTATCCATATTATGATTTGCCTAAATTTTTTTTTGTATTCTGTCTAGTTATTACGTGTTTTTATTGTCAGTTTAAAACTACAGTTAAATTAAATTCTTAGAACACGTATATGAGAGATAGTGCGGCTTTTGTAGGGCCCACATAGTTGCGGTGGTCTTTGTCGAGACATTTTTCGCATCGTCCGTAAAGCTTGTAAGGACTGTAGGCATATCCCAAACCGATAGACCCTTCGAAATTGAGGTGCTTATTGAGTAGCCACTGATAGCCGTAGGTGAGGCCTCCACCTACATACCAGCCTTCATAGTGCCTGCCCTCCAGAGTTTTCGGCAGGATGCCGAAGGGCATGTCAATGTTTTTAATGTTGTATTCACCGCCTAAGGCATGAATTCCGAAGAAATGGCCTCCAAACTTCTGGCAGGTGTACCATCTGTATTCTGGCATAACATTCCAGAATCTCATCTTCTTGTCGCCCGAGAACTTCCAGGGGTTCAGGGTGCCGAAGAGTTGGAAGGTTGTTTTCTTGCCCGTGCCGATTTCGATGCCGGCGTTGGCAGATGTGGAAGCCCATCCCAGTAAGTTGGTCTTCAGAGCGACCTCCTGCGCTCGCGTCGTTGCCGTTGAAAGGATCAGCAGCAGCAACATAGCTGATTTTATGAATGTTTGCTTCATCATATCTTTACTTTTATATTTGGTTTCGTTTATATTAAACTTAGCCTTCGTTTGTTAGTTGGCATCTATTTTCGGCTGCAAATTTAAGAGAAAATCCAATACGAAGCAAGAAAAAGTTTCAAAAAGGTTACATTTCTTTGTGCAAACGATTGCACGCTTTATGCAATCTGTTTGCGTACATACATCATAAAGCACATGATTATCGGCGTCTGCTTGCCGTCATTGGGAATCAATGAATCTCCTATTCATATTAATGGATATCAGTCTCTTCCGCTGCAGATGCTTTGTTTTCCTTGGGTTGTGGATTGGGTACGAAGCCAAGGATGGCAACCAGACAACTCATCAAAGGACTGATGATATTGAAGAAGCAGAAGGGGAGATAGACAAGTGTCGGGATACCAAGAACCGTACTCTGCGTCATACCGCAGGCTGTCCATGGAACCAGCACGCTCGTTACGGTAGCGCTATCCTCTGTACTTCGGCTCAAGAGTTCCGGACGGTAGCCTCGTTCGGCATATTCATCCTTATAGATAGATGCATTCATAATAATGCTCAGGAACTGGTCACCCATAACGAGATTGAGCAAGACGCCTGATGTCACTGTGCTGCAGACAAGTGATACGGTGCTGTGGATGCTTTTCAGGAGCATGTGGGTAATGGCGTGGAGCATGCCGCTGGCTACCATACATGAACCGAAACACATGGCACAGAGGATGAGCCAGATGGTATTGAGCATGCCAGCCATACCTCGGGTGGCTACGAGATCATTGATGTCCACCATACCGCAATCTACCTGGGTATGGGTATAGCAGGTGGTCATGATTCCTTCAAAGAGGCTTTTGGCAGAGATGCTGTCTTCACCTGCTATCCCTACAAGTACTTCCGGCTGGAGAATGAGGGCACAGATGCATGCTGAAAGGGCTGAAAGAAGAAGTGTGATGAGAGATGGAGTCTTGCGGTAGATGAGCCATCCTGTAAAAGCCGGAACCAGCATCGTAAACAAGGAGATATTGAAACCATGACTCAGACCGGTGAGATACTGGCTGATATCCACTGGCTTGGAATCATAACAGAGTCCGATGATGAGATAGAGTACCAGCGAGAGCAGGATGCTTGGTATGGTAGTATAGAGCATATAGCGGATATGTGAGAAGAGATCCGCTCCGGCTATACTCGAAGCAAGAACGGTGGTATCGCTCATTGGCGAGAGTTTATCCCCGAAATAGGCACCGGAGATAATAGCTCCAGCGGTGTAGGGGGCTGGTATTCCCAGGGCATCACCGATTCCCATCAGAGCAATACCGATGGTGGCAATAGTGGTCCATGAGGTTCCCGTCATCACAGAAATGATGCTGGAGATGATGCATGCGCAGGGAAGGAAAAAGGTTGGCGACATGATCTGTACACCATAATATATCAATGTGGGTACCACACCACTGATCATCCAGGTAGCTGACATCATTCCGATGAGCAGCAGGATCAGGATAGATACTCCGGCATCGCCCACAGTCTTTTTGATCATCTCTTCAAAGATATTCCATTTCATCCTATAGATGCCCATACCGAGTGCTACACAAACGGCTGTGGCTATCATGAGGGCCACCTGAGAGGCACCAGCCAGGGCATCATCAGGGAAGATTTTGACAACCAGGATGATGAGGGTGATAAGTACTGCCAGCGGTATGACAGAAATAAAAGGATGTGGTTCAACTGGCTGCAGAGGCGAGCAGGATGCCTGATTCTCTGCAGCTTGAGATTTCTGTTTCTTTTCTTCTTGTTCCATTTGTTAATATTCTCTTTTCATTTTAGTTTTTCATTTACTTTGCGTTTTCATCCGTTTCTTCGATGACATCTGGTCGCTGAAGAACACAAATCATTTCATTACTTCTTGAATTTTCATGCCAAGTAGTGCTTTTCGTGCAAAGGTAACTAAAATTTCCTGTTTACGCAAGAAAAGGTCCAATATAATATTCTTTTTATAAAAAATTATTATTTCATGGAATTTTTCTTGGTCAAAGATATGGAAAATAGACTGAAAATGATCTTGGCTATCGTCAATAATAAGGATGGCGTTGGTAAAACGACTACAGTGCAAAATCTTGCAGCTGGTATGCTCCGAAAGGATAAGAATCTAAGAATTCTTGAGATAGACTTGGATCCTCAGTGTAACTTAACCCTTTTGAACCATGCTCCAGAAGGTTGTGCTACTGTTTTTGATTCTATGATTGCTTGTAAGGGTCTTCCTATATACAAGTCTAAGATAGGTGCGTATTATGTTCTAGGTTCTGCAAAAATGCAGGATGTTGATCCTTTCCTTCAGAATACCGGATCTCCTCGTCAAGTGTTAGGAGCTTGCATCAGCAGTCCTTGCATTGATTTTACCGGTGAAGGTATCACTGATCCTATAGATTTCTTTGACTATATCTTCATTGATTGCCCTCCAGCATTGTCTCAGTCAACTTACAATGCTATGGTTGTTGCCAGTCGCTTATACCAGTTCAGATGGAAGGACTTTCTGTGAATGGTTTGGCTGCCATTCTTGGAGCATTGAATGAGGTAAAGAATGGCAGATTTGCCTTGAATAAAGATCTTGAATTATTAGGTCTGTTACCTGTAATGCTGGATGAGAGACCTCGCATTGTCCGTCAGGCGCTGGGTTTTCTTAAAGATATATATGGTGATAAGGTCTTGTCGCATGGTATTCGACGTTGCATCAAGGTAAATGAAGCGCAGACAGAGCTGACTGACCTGTTCTCATTTTCACCTTATTGTACAGCAGCAAATGACTACTCTTTAGTAATTAAAGAATTGTTTAATCTATAAATATTTAGAATTATGGCAGGAAAGGATTTTCGCGCAGCGTTTAGTAATATGAATCAGGCAGTACGTCCTGGCAATGAACAGCCTGTTGTAAAGAAACAGAAGATGTCTCTTGCAAAGAAAAGAGCCACTATACATGGTGTTCAGACTTATTTGTCTGATGAAGACTATGAGCAGCTTATGCTCACTAAGATTAAGACAAAAAAGAGTTGTGAAGAGATATTACGTGATGCTTTAAAGCAGTATATTCAGGCATTTAAGTAAAATGTCTGCTAAGAGATAGGGTTGGCCATTGACAGAGATTGTTGGATCTTAGGCAATGGCTTTTTTTATTTTGTCTTAAGCTGTACTGATGTTTCCTTGCTTTTTTCTCCGATTATTTGGCTTTCTGCCGGCGGTAAGCTCAAGGTCATGGCTTATCTAATAGAGAAGGCGGCTAGTGCGTATATGGCGGAGAAAGCTGATGGTTTGAACATAGAGGAGTCGTTCTTTCTGTATATCCTTGCTCAGAATTGGGCGAATGGTGATGAGTTTTCATGGGCTTGTGGAGGAGTAGAGGAAGAATGGGTGTCTCTTGTGGAAGAGGCAAGATGGAGTTTCCAGAAGAACCGTTCATGGGAGGGCTTCCTGACAAGACTGAAGCCAACTGTGAAGGATATGATGCGAAGAGGTATCACCTTCTCGATGGAATATTAAGCAAGATGGGGCGAGTTCCGTAAAAGAAACCCGCCCCATCGTTATATAAATCTCTCTCTATTTCTAAAGTGATTCATATATATATGTATATCGTAGTGTTCTATTCTTACTTGCTCAAGCTAACAGAATGGCTCATGTTAGCCATTTCTGGAATTGAGTCTACTACGTGTTTCAAGAACATGCCCATGCAAAGAACCATACCTGAAAACATAACTGCGGCGAAAGCCATTGTAAAAATAGTCATCATAATTATTAACCTTTTTAAAATTTATTATTTGTTATTCCTTAAATGCGAGTGCAAAGTTAACACTTTTTTATCGAATAACGGCATCTTTTGCCGAGAAATATCATTGCAATATGTTTTTCTTGATATGGGTCAACCACTTGTTTTTAGCCTTAAAAATGACATTTTGCTATCGGATATGTTGTTTTTGTGGCAATAATTTATATATATCATTTTTCTCGCATTGATATGTGTGTAACAAGATAGGGATTCCTGTCAGATTATAAGAAAAGGGCGCTCCTTCCTAAAGGATAGAGCGCCCTTAACTTTTATATCTATATAGGTATTGCGCTATTTGTCTATTGCTTTATTGCATGCTTACAGCATTGATCTTCTTCATTGTCATTTCAAAAAGCAAAAATCCTTTTTACCCTTTTACTTTTTTTACTCTTTTACCTTTAAAAGTTTGTCTGTGTTTTTCCCGTGATGCCTGTTACCACGGCGATTCCATTGTCACGAATCTCCACCTTCTCGTATTTGGCATCAACAATCACTTTTCCTTTCAATGTCATAATGCCCCAATGTTTGGGTATCTGTTCAAAGGCGCAATAGGCACCAACAGGTTGCGCTATACTGCAGTAGAGGGGTGGCACGATAACTTTACCATCTACCTTCACGCCCCATTTCTTTCCTGCCTATATGATGTCAAAAATTTGTTCTATAAAGGAAGTGTATACGTACTATAAGCAGTGTAAAGAATTGGATTCTTTCATTGATAATAGTCTCTAGGATTTGACATAAGGTAAACTAACGTTCTATTCCTGATCAGATGTTTTTCCTTTATGTTCAAATGAGAGAAGTTTAGGCTTCCCGCCGGCAGGTGTTCAATACTTTTGTTTACTGGAAAAATTGATAGATAAGATAAATTTAAAACGAATGGGGAAAAAGAACAATAAATCCGGTGCTCAGCCGATGAGTCCGGAGAAATATATCAAGGAGAAAGCCCGTATGCTTCCTCTTGGCAAATGCTATACTTATGCCAACTGGAAAGATGCCGATGAAATTATGGTCATCGTGACACGTATTCACCCAAAGGGAACTGTAACATGTGCGGATTTCTGCATCGACAAGTTGTGCAGGGGTCTGATAGGAACCAGATATTTCTTCAACGTATCACCCAGAAAGTTGGCAGAAATTGTTGAGTACTACTCGGATAAAGAGAATGACAGGATGGTGGAGATACCATATGAGGTGGCTCACAATCTGATCTATGGTTCCATTGAATTTGCTGAGGAAGCCGGCATTGAACCTGTTGATGCATGGGACATTACTCAATATATCCTGGAAGAAGATGATGAAAACGTTCCTCTCATTGAATATCAATGGGGCTTGAATGGTATGCATTATCTGCTTGCAGAAGACAGGTTGGAGGTATCTTGTTATCTTTCTACCATGCAGGAACATCTTGGCAGAAACTTCAAGTTCCGAATAGGAGATAGTACGGCATATATCGGTGGATGGGATTGGCATGAAGAGGAATTTCAGGGTTGTGAATATGAAATCCATGAGGAAGTGTATGGCTACGAATTGCCATCATATCCAACTCATATCAAGCTGCTGCATCCCAAAGTGATATCGTATCTGACTTTTCATGCCTATAAATGGATCCTGCCGGATCACATCATCGATCTCTTGCTGACTATAGATCACGAGGAGTTGCGTCAGGACTTGGAGAACATAATCAGGTATGGCTTGGGCAAATACCAGCATTTGAAAGCGACAGGGGAACTGTTTGCTGCCATACGTCATAGCATCATCCTTCTTGCAGAGGTGGGTAACATGGAATCTTTCCGTCTTCTGATGGATGTATTGAAGTTTGAAAGTGATTTCTTAGATCAGTTGAGCTGGCTGGCGACCAATTATCTCTTTGCCCCAACCCTCTACAAGTTGAATCCGGATCCTTTCTCTGAATTCACGAAATTCCTGAAAACGCCAAAGCTTGACCATTACTGCCGCATGAACGTTTATGAATATGTGGAGTTTTATGTTGAAAAGAATCCTGCCTTGAAGGAACAGGCGACAGCGTGGGTGAAGGACATGCTCGTCTTCTATGATGGCAGATTGGAAACCGCTGACTGTTGTGATGGTTACGTGGTGGCTGCGGCCATTGATTTAGCTTGCAGCTTAGGAGCAAAGGATCTCATTCCTATCATCAACAAGTTGCTTTGTACTTATCTTGTTGATTTCAGTGATTGTGGACTTACGGCAGAGGTGGTTGAAGGGCTTCATCGGGGTGAACTGCTCAGGCAGGAGTATGCTCTTGATGTATATGAACGGTATCACAGGTTAGAGGAAGACAGCAACAGGTAATGGAGTAAAGGCATCAAAGCATTCTTCCTTTGGCTGAGTTTTGCAAACTGTTGTCTTTAGTTTGCTCCATTTTTTTGCAATCAGTTGTATATGTGGAAGTTAGCTTTGTTTGTAATTCTTTGGCAACAAGAAAGTAAATAGAATGTATCCTCATTGACCTCAATACGTAATATCATAGTCCTACCTTTGCACCAGAAATTGTTAGTTATGAATTCTCTATAAAAAGGTAGTAAATGAAAAAGCAACGTATGAAGCATTGTTTCTTCGCGCTCACATTATGCTGTACTGCAGGAAGCATGTATGGTCAAGTTGCACAGGATAGCAGCAAGACTATTGAAAAGAAAAGTTCTGTAAATGGTAAAAAAACACAGAAGTCGAAGTTCAGCGACGATCCTATAGAACTGAATAATGTAGTGGTTACCGCTTTGGGTATCAAGCGTGAGGAAAAAAGTCTCGGATATGCTACCCAAACCGTATCTGGTTCTGAAATTACGGCAACGATGCCTGCCAACTGGTCTCAAGCTTTGCAGGGACAGGTGGCAGGTTTGAATGTCATTTCAGCCGGTGGTCCCCTGTCATCAACCCAGATTAATCTTCGTGGCAACGTTTCCATGAATATGGACGGAAATGGCGCACTTATCGTTGTGGATGGTGTGCCACTTTCCAGCCCTATGAATAATCCTGGTGGCTCTTATGGTGCCGGTGGCAACTCCGAAGGTTCGATTGACTTTGGTAATGGATTCTCTGATTTAAATCCGGATGACATTGAGAGCATTCAGGTATTGAAGGGAGCGTCTGCCTCTGCTCTCTATGGTTCAAGAGCTGCTAATGGTGTCATTATGGTTACCACCAAGTCTGGTAAGAAAGCCAAGAAGGGATTAGGTATCAGTTATAATTTCAATAATTCCTGGGAACAGGCTGCTCACTTTCCTGATTATCAGTATGAATTCGGACAGGGTGTAGCCAAGAACATCGGTTCTAAGGGGACAGAGTGGGCTGGACAACCTTATTACTCCTATGGTGCAGGTGATGATGGTTTGGCTAGCACCAGTGGTACAAGCTCAGCTTTTGGTGCGAAGTTTGATGGACAGATGTTCTATCAATATGACCCGGAGAAAGAAGGTCGTGCTGATGTGGCCACTCCTTGGAGAGCCTATAAAGACAATCACTCCGGATTGTTCCAAACGGGGCATACGATGACCAACTCCCTGGCCTTGACTGGTAATAACGGTACAGGCAATATGCGTATCTCTTTGACTCATAGTAAGAGTGAATGGATTTTGCCTAACTCTGGCTATCAGCGCTTGACTGCAGCTTTCGCCGGATCACAGCAGATTTCCAAGCGTGTGAAGATCAATGCACGTATGAGTTATACTTACAGAGATGTGGAGAATACTCCTCAGCTTACCTATAACTCTAACTCCTTAAGCTATTTCCTGATATTCATGAATCCTAACTTCAACCTCGATTGGTTTAAGCCAATGTGGTACAAGGGTAAGGAGAATATCAAGCAGATACGTCCATTCTCCAGTTATCTGCCTAATCCGTATATTTTGCTTTACGAGGCAACCAACCCTGCAAAGAAGCATAGTTTCAATGGTAATATTTCTGCCAATTTTACCATCAATCGTTTCCTTGATTTGCAGTTGCGTTCTGGTTTACAGGCTACGGCTCAGCAGCAGGAGCAGCACAGACCATGGGATGACAAGGCTTTCCCTACCGGTTTCTTCAAGAAGCAGAACATCTTTGACTATGAGGTTAACTCTGATGTACTTTTATCTTACCATAACAGTTTCGAGAATGGACTCAACGTGAATGCTTCAGCGGGTGGTAACATGATGCAGTCGTATTATGATTTGTTGTCAGCTTCTGTTACCGGTTTGAATACGCCTGGTGTATATAGTTTGGCCAATGGAGTTTCAAATCCATTGGTTGATACCACTATTCGCAAGAAGCGTGTGAACTCGCTTTATTTCATGGCTAATCTGGCTTATCAGGAGATGTTGTTCCTGGATATAACAGGGCGCAATGACTGGTCATCTACCTTGCCGCGCAAGAATCGTTCTTTCTTCTATCCTTCTGTGAGTCTGAGTGGTGTGTTGAATAGCATGATGAAAATGCCAAAGTGGGTGAATCTGCTGAAAGTGCGCGCTTCTTGGGCACAGGTGGGTAATGATACTCAGCCTTACAAGACATCACCTTACTATACAACTAGTGATTTCTCGGGTTCTTTGGTTAAGCCAGGTACACTTTATAATGCCGACTTCAAGCCCGAGATGTCTACCAACTGGGAAGGAGGATTGGATTTCAAAGCATTTGGCAGCCGTTTGGGATTGGATGTGACCTATTATTATAATCGCACCAAGAATCAGATTCTCAATGCTCCCTTTGATCCTACTACTGGATACACCAAGGGTACCATCAATTCGGGATGTGTCAGCAACAGAGGTGTGGAGATCGTACTCCGTGGTACTCCTATCAGGAATAGAGATTGGCAGTGGGATATGACCGCTACCTGGTCAACCAACAAGAACAAGATAGAATCACTTTCTGAATTTGCTGATGAGCGTCAGATTCTCGGTTCTTATGTGAGTGGCAATGTAAGTATCATCGGCACTAAAGGTGGAACCACGGGAGATATCTGGGGCTACAAACTCAAGCGTAATGCTAAGGGTGAGGTGATTATCACTTCTGCCGGTTTGCCTGCTCGTCCTTCTGAGATTGAATATGTGGCATGTGCCTTACCAGACTGGGAGGGTGCGTTCAATACCTCTTTGCGATTCAAGAACTGGTCATTCTCCATGCAATGGGATGGAAAGGTTGGAGGTATGACCTATTCTCAGTCACATCACAAGATGTGCGAACAGGGTCACCTGGCTGAGACCTTGAATGGTAGAAAGCCTGGAACCAGTCTCTACCTGGATATTGCGGACCCTGATGTTCTGAAGCTCTTTGAAAAGCAGAAGATTACTCCTGTAGCTGGTGTGTATTGCATAGCACCGGGTGTGGTTGATAACGGAGATGGTACTTATAGTCCGAATCAGAAACTTGTCACCCTGGAGTCATATTATAAGGAGTATTACCGCATTGGTAATGTGGAAACCAATACTTTCAGTACCACTTATCTCAAGCTTCGCGAGGTTCGTCTGGATTATCAGTTGCCAAAATCTTGGTTGAAGAATACTTTCATCAACAATGCTTCAGTGGGTATATATGGGCGCAATCTGCTTTGCATTACCAGTTATCCAATGTATGACCCGGAGACAACCTCACTTGATGGCAATACATTTGTACCAGGTGTAGAGGTGGGTACTCTTCCTACCAGTCGTTCCTGGGGTGTTAATCTCAAAGTTGATTTCTAGTTAAGAATAAGATGTAATGAACAAAAAAAGAAAGAATCGATGAAAAAGATTTTTAGAAATATAATGACGCTGATGACCGTTCCTTTCATGCTGATGACCTCGGCATGCGAATCAATGGACGATACCAATGTGGATCCAACCCGTATGAATACTGCTAATGCTGGAAGTTTTTTGGATCCTCTCATTTATGGTATGGGCACTTACACCTGGACCCGATACAATAGCTGGACCTTCCAGTTGATGCAGTGCCTTGTAACAACAAACTCCACCAGCGGTGTGGGCTGGTTCAACATCAGTGATACGGCAGGTGATGGCGTCTGGACCAATTATTACAAATGGAATACCAATGCCAAGGCCATCTATGACGAAGCCGTGAAAGTGGGAGATCCGAACTATCAGGCAATTGCATTGACCCTCAGATGCTGGATATTTGAGAACACGACAGATGCCTTCGGTGATATTCCTGTACAGGAATCATGCCGTGGTGAGGAACAGCTCTACTATCCAAAGTTTGAGTCTCAGACTGATGTCTACAGGTTTATCATCGACAGCTTGGATGTGGCGAACAGCATATATAATCTCAAAAAAGGTTTGCAGTTCAATACCAATGGTGACAAGATGTATTGCAGCAGCGGTTCTGACTTGCAGGGCATCCTGAAATGGAAGAAGTTTACCAACTCCTTGCGTTTGCGCGCTTTGCTGCGTGTCATAGATTCCAAGGAATTGGGTGATTTGGCCAAGGCAGAGTTGAAGAAGATGTTGGCAGATCCTACTACTTATCCGGTTTTTGAATCGAATGATGACAATGCTAAGGTACATATCTCAGGAATTGCTCCTGATGAAGCTCCAATGACACGTCCATCAGACCTTTCTGCCTACAAGTCACTTTCTGCATTTTTCATCGATCGTCTTCAGGATTGGAAGGATCCTCGTCTGGAAGTGTTTGCAACTCAGGCTACCAATAAGGATCCTCAAACCGGTCAAGAGGTTACTTCCTTTATCGGTTTGCCTAGTGGTTATGATGTGGAGCCTACATTTACTGCTTCTTCTCCAAATGCGGCAAATCTGGCCACAGCGCCACAGGATATACAGTGTCTCACCTATGCAGAGGTACTCTTCATCAAGGCAGAGTTGGCACAACGCGGTCTTATCTCTGATGATGCCAAGCTGCTCTATGAAAAAGCTGTTGCTGCAGCTATTACGCAATGGGGAGTTGAGGTTCCTGACGGGTATTTTGATAACGGGAAGGCAGCGTATGATGGAACGCTTCGCCGCATCATGGAACAGAAGTTCTATGCACTCTTCTTCATTGATTTCCAGCAATGGTTTGAGTATAATCGTACCGGTTATCCTGATGTACCGAAAGGTCCAGGTGTAGATGCTTCATTGCATATGCCATATCGTTTCAAATACCCAGCTATCTTGCAACGTATGAATCGTGAACATTATTTGGAGGCTGTGAAATCGATGGGTGGTGATGATTTCAATACCCGACTGATCTGGCAGAAGAGACCAGAATTATAATTGATTAGATGTTTAATGAAAGGATTGAAAAAATGAAAGTAAGACTATTTTTGATTGCAGCGCTTCTGATGGGTACTGTTGCCCACATGGCTGCACAGGACAAGAAAGAGTTTACGCTCGAAGTATATGGTGGGGAGATTCCCAATGTCAAGCCTGCTTTTGATGAAGAGCATTTCTTAGGTGGTGAGATTACCAAGAAATGGAATACTTTCCTCTGTAACTATACCCACACCTATGAGGTAGAGGTGGGGTTGAGTTCTTCAGGAACAGAATTTAGAAAGCCGGCTGTCTTCAAGGCCGTGGAGCGTGTGAACAAATATGTAAAGAAGAGCTATAAGTCGCAGCATATGACCAAAGAGGAGGCAATTCGAATCATGAGTCATGTACTGGATTGTGCCAACATCATCTGCCTGGAGAGTGATACTGCAGCCTTGGAGGAGGCTGCCGGTGATGCCAATACTGCAGAAGAGGCTTTGGCTTTCTTTGACCATATTAAATTGATAAATGTTTAGTTTTTAGCGTGATGAATAAAAATCTGAGTAAAATTCTGTTGTTAGCGTCTATTGGGGCCATGCCATTGGGTATGGCTGCCCAACAAGCTTCTTCTTTTGTTTTTTCCGGTAAGGTAAAAGACATCAAGGGTAAGGGGATTGCCGGGGTGGTTGTAAACAATGGCCGAAGTTTTGTGCAAACCAATTCTCTTGGAGAATGGACATTGCCTACTGATACCAATGTCTGCAAGTTCGTCAGTATATCCACTCCTTCATCCTATGTGCTTCCCTGCCAGAAGAGCCTTGCTAAAGGCTTTTACGTTCGCGTGGATGAACTTGTAAAAGATCACAGCCGACATGATTTCATTTTGGAGAAGAGGAAAAAGTTATCTGATAAGTTTTATTATATTGCCATCTCTGATCCTCAGGTAAAGAATGAGCATGACATGAAGCGTTGGAAGCAGGAATCTATCCGCGATTTGAAGGGCTATGTGGATACCCTGAGCCGAGAGAGAGAGGTAGTGGCCAATACCTTGGGAGATTTAGTTTTTGACAGTATGAACCTGTATGGTGAATATGCCGCCTCATTTGATGGCATCAAAATGACTACCTTCCAATGTATAGGCAATCATGATTTCGACAAGCGTTATCAGGATTTGCATAATATGACACTTGGTACACCTGTATATGGAGAGCAATATTATCACCGTTTTTTCGGACCTGTCAATTATTCCTACAACATAGGTAAAGTACACGTAGTTACGTTGAAGAATATAAATTACGTGGGTCACAAGAAGTATATAGAGGCTATTACGGATGCTGATTTAGACTGGCTGAAGCATGATTTGAGTTTTGTACCGAAGGGCTCTTTGGTCTTCCTCAATATGCATGCGGCTGTTTGGAATAGCACAGAGGGTGAGGGCAATGTTCGCAATGCAGAGGAGTTGGCCGATGCCCTAAAGGATTATCAGGTACATGTCTTGACTGGTCATACTCATTATTTCCAGAACAATGTCATGGATGCTCAACTTTTGGAACACAATATTGGTGCCGCCTGTGGTGCCTGGTGGAAGAGTCAGGTTAATCGCTGTGGAGCGCCTAATGGTTATCTGGTGATGGATGTGGATGGGAATCAGCTGAAATGGCATTATAAATCCACAGGTCATAGCATTGATTATCAGATGCGTGTTTATGGTAAAGGTGATATGTTGAGTCAGCCTCAATATGTAGTGGTAAATGTTTGGGATTGGGATCCAAGCTGCAAGGTTGAATGGCTGCAGGACGGACAAGCCATGGGTGAGATGGAGAAGTTTGTTGATGTAGATGAAGCCTATGCTGCGAGCAAAGGACATAAGGAAGGTCTTACTGCTACCGGGCATCTGTTTAGAGCCTTGCCTTCTTCTGATGCCAAGAGTATTACGGTGGTATTCACCAATCGTTTTGGAGAGAAATATGAGCAAACTGTTCTGATTTCAAATCCAAAAGTTAAGACTCAGATAATAGCACATCGTGGGTATTGGGATACGAAAGGTTCGGCCCAAAACTCGATAGCTTCTTTGCGTAAGGCTGCAGAAACCAAGGTTTACGGTTCTGAATGTGATGTGCATATCACTGCTGACAGTGTTATCATTGTCAACCATGACCCGAAAATCAATGATTTGATCATTGCTGATTCAAAGTATGCTGATTTGAAAATACAACTTCTAAAAAATGGAGAAGAAGTATCAACCTTAGAGCAATATTTAAATGAGTTGAAGAATCATCCTGCAATAAAACTGATTCTTGAAATCAAAAGACAACCTTTACAGTGCGACGAAGATCGTCTTACTCGCAAAACGGTGGAGATGGTGAATCGTATGGGCTTGACCAAACAGGTGGAGTATATCTCTTTCAGTTCTGCAGCTTGTGCATTGGTTCGTCAGTTGGATTCTAATGCTGTTATTTATTATGTTAATGGCAATTATACACCAGCTGAAGTGAAGAAACTTGGTTATCAAGGTATTGATTATAGTTATAAGATACTTTTCAAGCATCCTGAGTGGATTAAAGAAGCTCATGAATTGGGATTGAAGGTAAATGGATGGACTTCTGATGATGATGTTATCATCAAGAAGCTCATTGAAATGAATGTTGATTTCATTACTACCAATAAGCCGGTAGAGGCAGAGAAACTGGCAAGGAAGTTCTGATAGCTTCATCAGTACCTGGTTCATAACAGGCATTTATATGGTACAGGATGGAGTTGTAGTATTTAGAACAATCATAATGTTTGGAATACAACGGATAGTAAATTGATTAGTTTGTTTCTTAAATCGGTGAGCCATCAGTAAAACTGGTGGCTTTTTTAGTACTGTGCAGATAGGATGCACTGAAAATTTGTACTTTTGTGGCAAATTATTGAGTAATTTGTGACGTAGTATCTTATTTTTGTACTTTTACAGGCTGAAAACGGATACTATTATCCGCTAACATTAATTGAACTACCCACAAGCTAAAGACTTGTAGGATTCCGACTTCATCAAGGAATGCTTGCAAGCAAGTCTTACGCCCTCTCCATCGGTGTAATCGACAGTTCCTGCCGATATATTTCTTAAACCTTCATCAAGTATATTTTTTGCTACATTCAGGTCACGGTCTATTAACTCACCGCAATTTGGGCAAGTATAGTAGCATCATCATTCTTGATCCTGTTCCTGCTAAGATGCGTGATTACTGCAAGATTTCAAAAGAGTTGAAGTCTGATGGTAGTAATGTAGCTGGCGTTTTATGTGCATTGGCACCTGAGGAAAAGAAGAAGGTGGAAGCACTGGTGTCTAGCTATGTTCGACCACTTTCTGAGCGTGATATTAACAAGGTGATATCTGAGCCTGTTGGCCTGATTAAGTCGGATGCCATGCTTTATTGTTATGAGGATTGGAATCCCGAACAACCTGTTGATGCAAGAGGTATGAGTGATGGTACGCTTCGTTTTATAGCGATTGTCGTAGCTCTTTTGGCGGTTGCACCTCATAGTTTATTGCTTATCGAAGAGGTGGATAATGGCTTGCATCCTTCTCGTGCTAAGGAGTTGGTTGATATGTTGAAGGACTTGTCACGACAGCGCCAGGTTGATGTGCTCTGTACGACGCATAATCCAGTTTTGTTAGATGAGTTAGGCAACAAGATGATTCCGTTTGTCAGCTATGTTACCCGTGATGAGAACGGTGATAGTCATGTCAATCTCTTGGAAGAAAAAGAGAATCTAACCAAATTGATGGCTTCAGGAACAATTGGTAGAATGATGGTTAACGATAAAATATAATGAGAAAGGTATTGGTGATTGATACGAGTGTACTTTACGTTTGGCTCAAAGTATCAGGAAAGGAAACTTGTGGTCCAAGCAATGCCTTGGTTACATACGAGAAGGTCTCTGAGAAAATAGAGGAAGAAAAGAAGAAAGGAACAACCTTTATCCTGCCACTGGCAACGATCATTGAGACAGAAAATCATATAGCTCATTCTTCAGGAGACAGAATGTCATTAGGTGAGGAATTTGCTCAAATCATGATCGATTCGGCTGATGAGAAATCACCATGGGCTGCATTTACTGAACAAAGCAGTTTGTGGAATCCTGAAAACTTAAAAAAGTTGGCAGAGAAGTGGAAGATCACTGTTATAGGAGGGCAAGCTTTAGGCGATGCTTCTATTGTTGAGGTGGTAAAATATTATACAGATTTAGGATATGAAGTTGAAAGCTTTACAGGTGATGAAGACTTGAAAGCTTACGAGCCTACGGTTGAAATTCCTTGGGAAGAAGAAAGTAAAGATGTTAACGAATAAAAATATCCATGTGAATCGTTCAATATTTCACATGGATATTCAGTTTTGACGGTATCATATATGTGATACTATTATTGTAAGTAAGGAATGGCAAACTTCACCAGACAATATCCACCTCCAATGAGCCAGCAATAAAGAATGGCAGCCAAGAGGAAAGGCTTAATGCCAGCTTTCTTGAATTTGTCAAAGCTTGTTTCGGCTCCCAATGCTGCCATGGACATGGTCAGGAGGAAGGTGTCCAGTTGGTTAATCCAATCCACTATGCTTTCCGGAAGCAAATCAAGAGAATTGAATCCGATCACTACCAGGAAGAGAATGGCAAACCATGGAATGCTGATTTTAGGTTTGTTGGTATCAGCATTTTCCAGATTATCTCTTTGGGCAACATCCCTTGCAACGGTCCATGCAATCACCAGTAATACCGGTACCAGCATCATCACCCTTATCATCTTCACAATGATGGCATTGTTGCTCACCTCGGCTCCCATGGCATTGGCTGCACCTACCACATGGGCTACTTCATGAACGGTGGAACCCGTAAAGAGTCCCATCATATCTGGTGATAGGTCAAAGATGCCAGCCCTGTAGAGAATAGGGTAGAGGAACATGGATAATGTTCCAAAGATGACTACGGTGGCTACGGCTACTGCCGTCTTGTAAGGCTTCGGACGAATGGCCCCATCTATACCCAATACTGCAGCAGCTCCACAGATAGCACTTCCGCAAGCGGTGAGCAGTGCGATGCTGCGGTCAATTTTCAGGAGTCTTCCCACCAGGATTCCCAAACCGATGGTGCCGCATACGATGATGGCATCCATTACGATGGCAGAGAAGCCCACAGCCATCACATCCTGGAAGGTGAGCTTGAAACCATAAAGGATGATGCCTGTGCGGAGGATTCGCTTGCTGCAAAACTTGATGCCCGGTACCCAGGTGTCAGGCAGGTTGTTACGTAAACTATTGGCATAGAGCATACCAATGATGATGCCCACTACCATGGGGCTAAACGAAAGAGCTTTCACACAGTCCATGCCACCGATGTAGAAAGCAGCGCATGCGAAGAGCGCGATGAGCAATACGCCATGCAGCATACTGCTCCTTTGTTCTGATAATCTCATATTTTTCTTTTTTTGTCGGTTATTCGCTTTTGAAAAGCGGGTGCAAAGGTACGAAAAATCATGAGATGTTGTATATACATAATAACTATACGTTATAATCTTTAGTTATAAATCTCTTGAATGTCTGCTGGAGTTTAGCGGTCTCGCCCCTCTTCTCAACAAATAGAAATTCTCGTTCCATCTTCAGATTCTCAATTTCCAGAACCTTGAATACTTGTTCATAGATACTCCTGTAGATGGCTCTTATGCTGATGATACCCATGCTTAAGGAATGTTCCACGAAATGCTTGATGCCCTCTGTGGTTCCCAGATTCATCTCAATGTTCAGATCAGAAAGAGCAATGCCGTTTTCCTGCAGGGCTTTTTGGATGACATCCAAGGTTCCGGAACCTAATTCACGCAGTACAATCGGTGTCTGCCTGAGAAGATTCAAAGAAATCTCATCTTGCTGGGCTAGGGGATTGGAACAATGTACGAACGCCACCAGCTCATCTTTCATGAAAGGAGTGTATTTAAAGGTGGGCTGCCGCTTGATACCTTCCACCATACCCAGATCTATCCTTCCTGCAGCAAGCGCATCCTCTATCTCATGAGAATTTCCGCTGAGCAGGGTAATACGAATGTCGGGGTATAGTTTCCTGAATTCAGCAATCAGTTCGGGGAGAACATATTGTGAGATGGTGGTACTGGCTCCGATGCGCAGTTCGCCACCTGATTTCTCTGTGAGCTTCTTCATGTCGAAATCGAGATTCTGATAGGCATCGATAATCTTGCAGGCATGGTCAAGCATAAGTTGTCCGGCACGGGTGAGCTGGATGCGATTGCCGATTCTGTCGAACAGTTGCACCCCATATTCCTTTTCAAGCTCTTGTATGTGCTTGCTGATGGCAGGCTGACTGATGAACAGTTCGTTGGCAGCCTTAGTGAAACTCAGGAGTGTAGCCACACTTCTGAAAACTTTCAGTCTTGTATCTATCATTTTATATTCCTTTGTTATTTCAAAAATCCTCGTCAATATGATGCCGAGTGCAGCAGTCGAGTAAGTGGAGGGAATTTCACCCACCCTTCTCTCGGAACCGTGCTTGACAGTCTCCCATCACACGGCTCTTCGTACTTAACTCTTTTGTTTCTTAGTTTATATTCTTTATTAATCTAGACGTGGATAGGGTACAAATCCCTTCACCCAGTGTGAAAACTCATTTCTGTTGTGTGCCGCATACTCCACAAGCCATTCATACGCTTTGCTAAACTTCTTACCCTTGGAGAAGCGCTTGTACTTACGCATCACCCATCGGGTTAGTCGCTCATTGATGTAATTCAACACCTTGCGGAATTCAGACCTACCAAACTTCATATAGTAGTTCATCCATCCACTAATCTGCGTATCAACTTCAGTGCTTATGTCTAGCAGACAAGCAAAAGTCTTACGATTCAGTTTCCAAGCCCTTATGGCTTCTTTAATCCTCTTCATCGACTTATTGCTTATTGCAGGGAGAAAAGCAGTAAAGTTTTGACCCGTCTTTCTGTTTCTTGCACCTCTAGGTCTGAAGGTAAAGCCTAGAAAGTTAAAGGAAGTATGCTCCGAGTCACCTCTTCGATTGCTATCCTTACAATAGACTATCTTTGTCTTCTCCTCATTCAGTTTCAATCCATATTCTTCAAAGCGTTTCATTAGAACAGCTTTCAAGAACCGGGCTTGCTTCTCCGATACGCAGTGGCAGATGGTGGCATCAGCATAACGCTCAAACGGAATCGTTGGATAGTTACGTGACATCCATTCGTCAAAGACGTAATGAAGGAACAAGTTTGCCAAAACCGGACCTATCACAGAACCTTGGGGAACTCCCATCGTTCGCTCTATCACTTCACCTTTCGATGTCTGATTGGGAACCTTGAGCCACCGCTCAATGTATAGAAGTACCCATTTCTCCTCTGTATGCTTGCGGATAGCCTTCATCAACAATTCATGATTGATTGTGTCAAAGAACTTACTTATGTCCATATCAAGCACCCAGGGAGTCACATAACAGCGCTCCTTAGCCTTGGCTATGGCTTGATGCGCTCCCTTGCCTGGACGATAGCCGTAGGAATCTTCCTTGAAGATAGGTTCGAGTATGGGAGTCAGTACTGATACTACTACCTGCTGCGCTATTCTATATTCAATCGTCGGTATGCCCAGAGGGCGAGTACCGCCATTGGATTTGGGTATTTCTACCAGCTTTACCGCTTTGGAAAAGTAGCATCCAGAACTCATGCGATTCCATATCTTATAAAGGTTCTTGGACATTTCTTTGTCAAATGTCTTCTGGTCAACCTTATCGATACCCGCACTGCCCTTGTTTTCCTTCACCTTGTGGTAAGCTTCCCACACCAATCGCTTGTCTATTACAAAAGGTTTTGCCTCGTTCATTGTTTCATCCTCAATTTCTTAAGTTGGACTTTAAATTTGGCTAAGCACGCTACCCCCTTCGCTCCATCCCCATTACAGAAACTTCAGCACTACTACGAGGTAGTCCGCCACAGACATGGACATCAGTACTTTCTGCCTTGCGTGTCACGGCTCTCAGCATTTTCCCTTAGCATTCCATGTCTATTTCTCCTGTTCCTCCAAAGAGCCCATGTCAAGTTCATGCCATCTCTACACCGCACACCCAGCAGACAGTAAACAGGTTTCCTCTGCCATTATCCCAAGATGAAGAATAGACCTTAGTTCTGATGTGACTTGCTAACTTTGCTAACGATGCGTCATCAATGGTTCACTTGCGTTCATCTCCTTGACACATAACTTACCAACCTTACGGAAGGCTTTCAATTGTCGTTCACTACCCATCTGTTTCCATCAGAGCAGCACAAAGTGGTTTGCAATCAGCACCTGCATGCCGAATGCGGTGGGGCTGCCACCATCTCTTTAGAAGTTACGACAGAAATTTATCAAATATAGCCAATATCAGACTTCATTCTGTCTCAGGACACACAATCTTCTGCAAAGATAACAAAATTCTAGAAATCACTCGCTGGTTTCGCCTAAAAATAGTAACTTTGCACCCAACAAAAAGAAACCAAAGACATTATGAACATGAAGAATATCCATTTGGCCTATTTTAGTGCCACTTTCTCCACCAAACGTATCGTTCGTGAGATAGCATCCCAGTTTCAGAAGCCTGTCATTGAGTATGACATTACCTCAGACGTGCTGAAGGATGATGTCTCGCTGGGAAGTGATGGCGATCTGCTGATAGTGGGCGTACCTTCCTATGCTGGTAGAGTCCCGGAAATGGCAGTTCGCTCTTTGAGACGTTTTCTTGGAAACAATACCCCAGCCATCATCGTATCAGTCTATGGAAACAGAGCATATGATGATACGCTCATAGAACTGAAGGATCTGATGGAATCCCACGGCTTCAAGTTGCTCTCAGCAGCAGCCGTCATAGCCCAGCATTCTATATTTCCCAAGATAGCAGAAGGAAGACCTAATGCGGATGATATGGAGAAACTCCATGATTTTGCTTCAAAGAGTAGGGAACTTCTACTCCAGATACCAAAGATGTCAGCAGTCAGCCGACTGATGGTAAATGGAAATCGCCCTTATCGTGATACCAAGCCTATTCCTCTGCATCCAGAAGGAAGTAAGGGAAAATGTACATCCTGCCATGCCTGTGTGAAAATGTGCCCTGTCGGAGCCATCACTATGGGGGAACCCTACAAGACCAACGAAAAGAAATGCATCTCTTGCGGACGCTGTGTCGTGGTCTGTCCTGAGCAAGCCCGACTTTTCGGTGGCCTGCTGTATAAGGCTGTCAGCTGGAAATTCGAGAAAGCGTATTCGGAACCTAAGCAGCCTGAATTTTTCTATGTGAATGTTTAAAGAATCAGATAGCAATGAGTAGATACAAGAATATCGTCTTCGATGTAGGAAGTGTATTGGTGAACTGGATGCGCATGAACCTGTATACCACTCTTTTCAATGGGAATAAGGCATAAGCATTGTTGTCTGAGTAAATGTTCAATACATGCCTACGTGATGTCTTAATCCATTTCGCAGGAACAGAGATGAACTTGAAAACAAAGGTCTTGATTCTGCTGGTGGCACGCAATCCAAATTCATGGGTTTTCAATCTCTGCATAATAGCTTTGTAGAAGTTTCTGATGAGAGCTGTCATAAGCAGGAATACAATATTCTGTGCCATGAACGATTTTGGCAATCGATTCCAGCCAAAGCCATTGTTCATGTCATCGAAGATGCGTTCCTTGCCACCACGAAGATTGTTTTTATTTTGCAACACTAAGATAAGTGAAACTTCTGACATGGCAAAATCCTGAGCAACTTTTTGTTGCTCAGGTGCTTATAAAAAATATAAAATTATAGTGTTGCGGAAATTAGGATATAGTGATTCTTCTCAATAGGGAGTACTGCAGACATTCTATTTACCATAAGACCTCTTATAACGAAAGTGGGGGGGGAAGCAAGTTCCCGAAAGAGGATGAAAAAAATCTTGCTGCTGCAATCCAGTTGCCTAGCCAATTCCTCTACATTCATCCTTGCCATTTCTTCGGCCAAGACATTGGCAACTGATTGGAAGAGTGGCACGGAGATAGGCTTCCTGTCTGCCTTATCAAACATGATTTTTGCATTTGCCTATAATATCTGCATAATAATCTATCTTTTATTTTTTGAACATCAATAATCAGTAGTTGTACAAACTTAGAATAGAACCATTTATGCCTTCTCCTTCATAATCTCCAGAAAGCGGAAGTTGATTGCAGATATTGCAGATTTCTGCATCATCCAAATGCTCTGTTAACTCCAGATGAAATCCCCAACTGGTAGCGTGCAAATCCCAGACACCATAACCGCATGCGTTGACTGCTGTAATGATGGTATCTTGAAGTTGCCATATTTCCGTGAAGTCTCTCATCCTTTCTTTACCACCCACTTAAAGTTTTCCTTTCCTGCTCCTATTTCAAAGTGAAGCTTGGCAATGCCGAGGTCCATCTTGGTATATCCTACCATTGAGAAGCCTCTCTTGGCAATAACTTTGGGTTTACAACCAACTTTTGTACCTTTCTGGTCTTGCAGGAAGAATGAGAACTTCTGCTGATTGATGGCAGTGGGAGCAAGAAGAGCTGCTTCCACGCCCTTTCGGAACCATGAAGGAGAGTTGCTGGTTGCATTGCTCACCTGTTCCATGGTCTTGATTTTGTGACTAACCCCTTGTGACTCTCCGTATCCCAAGGCAATCATGCATGTCAACTTCTCCCCTTTTTCAATCTTGTAGGCTCCATTCACCTTGCGATAGCTTAATCCTGCCCAGCAGGTATTGAGTCCTAGAGCTTGGGCAAGCAGCACAAGCTGTTCGCCATAATAGCCAATACGCTCATCAAGATTGTCAGCTTTTTGCCCAGCCATTACAAGATAGTTCTCCACGCCATGGAATTTTCCATATGACATAATGCCGGAGAATGCCTTGGTTTCTTGGGTAACCAGTTGTATGTGAAGGCCACCCTCTTTGTTGCACTCCAAGATTTTTTCTTCAAGTGCTCTAACTACCTCAGTTGAAAGAGGTTTGTGTATGTACTTTCGTACACTATGTCTTTGTTTGATAGCTTCTTCTATAGTCATGATTTCTATAATGAATTGTGCATGCAAAGTTAAGAAAAAAACAATATTCAAAGGCAAAAAACCAAGAAAAATCTCAGAAACTTATAATTTTTTATAAAAAGAATAATATATTATACCTTTTCTTGCGTAATCTAGATTCTTTTGTTAACTTTGCAGGAAAAGTACAATATAATACACTACTTGGTATGAAAATTCAAGAAGTAATGAAATTGCAGCGTAAGGCCTTGGGGATAACCCAGCAAGACCTCGCTGACATGTCTGAGATAGCCATTTCTACCATCAAGAAAATAGAGAGCGGTAAAGGCAACCCTTCCCTATCGACGGTTGAAAAAATCATGGATATCCTTGGCATGGAGGTTAAATATGAGATTCGTCAAACCGTTTAAATATAGTAGGATATGAGAAAAGCTATCGGTTTTGGACGGTAAGTTGAAACATACCTATTTCAAATCGTCCAAGAAAGAATTCAAAGATTCAATCGTAAATCAGAATGAGAATCATGAAATTGACATATATCTTTCATAGTGGTTTTGCAGTGGAGACCCAATCCTGCGTATTGGTCTTCGATTATTGGATGGATCCCGCCGATTGTATGCCGGTGATTCTGTCCAAGGGTAAGCCTGTGTATGTACTTGTAAGTCATTTCCATGAAGATCACTTCTCTCGGGAAATCTTTTCATGGCGCCAGTGCTACCCTCATACCTCTTTTACCTATATACTCTCCAAGGATATCTTCAGACATAACAGATGCCAAAAGGACGAAGCTGACGTCTTGATGGTAAAGGGAAAATCATGGTGCGACAAAAATATAAAGATAGTTGCAGCCGGTAGTAATGATAGCGGTGTGTCTTGGATAGTAGAAGTTGCAGGCAAGCGTATCTTTCATGCAGGCGATCTGAATAATTGGTACGCCAGGTTCTTGACTTCCGACTATCAGGGTGGAACCATCTGGAGCTTTGAGTTTGGCGAGATAGACCCTCAAAAAGACGAGAAGCAATATTTGGGTGAACTCAAGGACATCAGAAAAATGACTGATAGTTTTGATGTTGTGCTGTTTCCTGTAGATGGCCGCATAGGTAATGGCTATACCCGTGGTGCAAGACAGTTCATAGAGCAATTCCAGACAGGTCTGTTTGTCCCAATGCATTTTGTGGCAAGTGGTTTCAAAAGCGCCTGGCGTATGAAAGAGTTTACCGATGCTGTGCAAATTCCGTTTTGGAAGATAGCACATGAGGGCGAATCGATAGATATATGATTCTTGCTCCATGAAGGGTGGTAATCATTCCAGGACTAGCAAGGCAAGAGATACGACAAAATTATAAACATAGAATGACATAATTAACAATGAATCCAATTGATATAGCACTCCGTATAGCAACGTCAGCCCATGCCGGTCAACTTGATCGCGATGGCTATCCTGTTATCCTTCATCCACTCACAGTGGGCTTGATGGGCCATACAGACGAGGAAAAGATGGCAGGCTTTCTGCATGATGTGGTAGAAGATACCTCCTACTCCTTTGAGGATTTGCTTCATGAAGGTATTCCCACAGGTGTAGTGAATGCCCTTCGCATCCTTACACATCAGCCGGGAACTGATTATTTCGATTATGTGCAGAGCATTATCGATTCTCAAAATCCCATTGCACTTCAAGTGAAGTACAATGACCTCCAACATAACTTTCAGAGAGGTAAGGACTACCCAGACCTTCAGAAGAAACATGGCAAGGCACTGGAAATGATTAAGGCAGCCATCGAAAAATGCTCTCAGGTTGACATCTATCATGCGCCTGAAGACTGCAGTATAGAGGTTGGCATCTTTGCCTGCGGATGTTTCTGGGGCGCGCAACATCAGTTTCAGAAACAGCCCGGCGTACTCAATACCCTGGCAGGATATACCGGCGGCAAAGAGGCTTTTCCTTCCTATGCCGATGTACGAGACCATAAGACGCACCACGTAGAGGCCGTCATCGTGGAGTTCAATCCCCAACAGGTTTCATATGAGAGCTTATGTAAACTCTTCTTCGAGATTCACGATCCGGCACAGACCGATGGTGTTGGTCCTGATTTGGGACCACAATACCGCAGCTGTATCTTCTATCGTAATGAATCTCAGAAGCAGACTGCCGAACATGTGACGGAACTTCTCCGTAGTAAGGGTGACGAGGTCAATACCTTGCTCCTGCCAGAGGAGACATTCTACATTGGCGAAGCCTACCACCAGCATTATTATGAAAAAACAGGTGGTGAGCCTTATTGCCATCTGAGAACGAAGAAATTCTGAGAAGTAATTTTCAGCAAAATATCAAAGAGGTAAATAAAGCATTTGTAGTTGATAAATCATTGATTAACAATAAAACAATATCCTATGAAACTTAACAAAATCCATCATGTAGCCGTGATTTGCTCCGACTATGAGAAATCCAAGCATTTCTATACAGATGTGCTCGGAATGAAGATTGTAAGTGAAAACTATCGTGAAGGACGCGACTCCTGGAAGGCAGACTGCTTTCTTGGTGACACGTATGTCATAGAACTGTTCTCTTTCCCTAACCCACCTGCACGTTCTTCTTATCCGGAAGCAGCTGGACTGCGTCATCTTGCTTTTGAGGTGGATGAGCTTTCGGTGGCTATAGATGAACTTGACAATAAAGGTATCGCTCATGAACCCATCCGTACAGATGAATATACAGGCAAGCGATTTGTATTCTTCAGTGACCCAGATGGTTTGCCGATAGAACTGTATGAAAAATAAGAATCTGTTCAATCGTGTCTGATATAATGCAGCAAGTAAGTATCCAATATTACAGTTCGCCTTGTGGAGAAATCATCCTGGCATCGGTGGACGATGAATTGTGCCTTTGTGATTGGAATGAAATGCCATGTTCAGAGCGCAATAAGCTTCGGCTTTCGCGGTATATGAAGGCAGTGTTCAAGATAGAAACATCCCCTATCCTGGAACTGTCCAAGAAGCAGCTGAATGAATATTTCACCGGTAGCCGCAGGACATTCGATATTCCGTTGCACCCTATAGGAACCGATTTTCAGAAAAAAGTATGGGGTGCATTGCTCAACATCCCCTACGGAGAAACAAGGAGCTATAAGGAAATAGCCATAAGTATGGGTAACCCCAATGGCACAAGAGCCGTGGCAGGTGCCATCGGAGCTAATGGCATCAGCATTTTCATTCCCTGCCATCGTGTTATCGGAAGCAATCATCTCCTTACAGGTTTTGCCGGAGGATTGGATGCAAAGAGAAGGTTATTAGAGATTGAAGCAGAACAAAAACAACATAATGTTGATTTTCAAATAAGAAAATAAAAAAGACAAAAAATAAAAGAAATGAACATCAAGTCAATAGGCAGTAAAATCAAGGGAAATCCTACGATGGTAGAGGGTACGGTGTATTCCATGCTCATCATCTGTAGCATTTCCCATTTCCTGAACGATATGATTCAGTCGATTATCCCTTCCATCTATCCGATTGTGAAGGATAAGTTCGACTTCTCGTTTGCACAGATAGGCATCATCACGCTGGTTTTCCAGATGACATCTTCTATCCTGCAACCTTTCACAGGACTCTATGCCGATAAGCATCCCCGTCCCTATGCCCTCTCCATCGGCATGTGTTTCACATTGGTGGGCCTGCTCCTGCTGGCTTTCGCCGAGAATTATTTTCTGATTCTTCTGGCTGTAAGTGTCATAGGTCTGGGTTCGTCTGTGTTTCATCCCACGGCTTCGAGAGTGGCACAGATGGCATCGGGAGGTAAGAAGAGTCTGGCACAATCCATCTTCCAGGTGGGTGGCAATGGCGGTTCGGCAGTAGGACCACTGCTGGCAGCCATCATCATCCTACCTTTCGGACAGCATGCCATTTCCTGGTTTGCCCTTGCAGCCTTGCTTGCCGCCATCATCATGGTAAGATTTGGAGTCTGGTATAAGGCACGGCTGACTTACGTGGTGAACCATCCCCAGAAACAGCCCCTTCTTAATACCCATATCTCTAAAAGGGTGAAGTATTGGGCTCTGTTTATCCTCATCATGCTCGTGTTCTCCAAGTATTTCTATACGGCATGCATTACGAGTTACTTCACCTTCTTCCTGATGGATAAGTTCGGCGTATCGGTACAGACCTCGCAGCTGTGCCTCTTCGTATTCCTTGCCGCCTTTGCTATAGGTACGGTGGCAGGAGGAATGCTAGGTGACAAGTTTGGCAGAAAGTATGTCATCTGGTTCTCCATTCTGGGAGCAGCACCTTTCGCCATCACCATGCCTTTCGTCAACTTCACGTGGACCATCATCTTTACCTTCCTGTCAGGATTGATCATTGCCTCGGCTTTCTCTTCCATCGTGGTATATGCCACCGACCTGATGCCAGATAAAGTGGGATTGATAGCAGGCATTTTCTTCGGCCTGATGTTCGGACTGGGAGGACTTGGTTCAGCGTTCTTCGGCTGGTTAGCCGACAAGACCAGTATTGAGTTTATCTTCCAGGTGAGTGCCTTCCTGCCATTGCTCGGCATCATAGCAGGATTCTTGCCGAATACCCAGAAGAGAAGCGTTGAAGAAACTGATGAAAACGCAAAGTAAATGAAAGACTTTGATTTTAAATAATTGTATAAGAGAGTATTAAAAATGGAACAAGAAGAAAAGAAATAGAAATCTCAAGCTGCAGAGAATCAGGTATTCTGCCCACCGCAGCAGCCAGCTAGTATCCATTAAATATATAGGAGATTCATATATATAGGAGACTCATAAAAATGAAAAAAGATTCAAAAGGAAACCAAGCCAAATATGTAGAACTCAATTTGTTTCCTGAGGAGATAGAGGATCATCAGAAAGACTCTGTCTCCTCAGACAGTAAAGAAAACCATACTTCTTCAGACAAAGAGTATGATTTGACAGATCTGTTTGAAAGACTTTCCGGGTCAGCTTTCCGCAGCCGTTTCCATCTCTCGAAGAAGGATAAGGAATATATTGCAGAAAAGGGATTGGCTACCATCCGTAAGCATGCGGAGGATTTCGTTGCCAAACGTCTTGCTCCAGCAGTGATTCCCAATGACGGCAAGCAGACACCGATGAGAGGTCATCCTGTATTCATTGCCCAGCATGCTACCGGCTGCTGCTGCCGTGGTTGTTTCTTCAAATGGCATCATATACCTACCGGAAGACAGTTGACTGAAGAAGAACAGCAATATGCAGTGGCGGTACTTATGACCTGGATAGAAAAACAAGTTTGAAAAGGAATTTCTTTTTCCTATAAAGGCTAGAATTTTCATGTCCAAAACTCTTCTTCGCCAGTGGGTTGCATCTTGCTCCCGCACTTTGGGCAAGTATGCATATCCCACCTGTGAATCCTGTCAGAACCACATCTTAGACATAGCCTTCCTACAAGAGAATTAAAACTAGATGCAGCATCACCAATTACTCCACCCACCACAAGAGGTACTATGTTTCTGCAGCCAGGACAAGACATGGCTTCGATATGCTGTCCCATGAAGCCACGTCCCTCATATACTTCTGTCTCGTACCCACAATCCTGGCATCTGAATATCTTCTTTTGTGACATAAATAATCTCCTTTCTTACCATTTTAACACCCAACTTGCATTGGATATCTTGCCAATCTATACCATCATCGACATGATAGAGACTGCATGATAACCCATAATATAATGAAGCAAATAGGTTCGATACTTCATTATATTATAGATTAAGCTTAAACCTTTTTTTAAACATAGCCATCTCTCTAGCTGGGATTTGAAGCAGAGTAGCTAAACTTTCCCATTGACTAACTGCTGCTTGAACCTCTTGGATGATGATTTCAGCTTTCTCCCTCTTAATCATGTAGCTTTCAGATGAATCAAGCAGAATATTGATGTCTGCCTTGTTTGAAGATTCATTTATCAGAAGACTCTGATATTCATTAAGGGTAGGATTCATATCATAGGCTGGTGATAGAGTCCAGCCCTTTGGTGTGAGCAGAAAGCCATGGTTTCTGAAGTGGTCATCAGAATTTCCAATGCAGATGTTGAAGACAACCCTTCGGTAGAGTTCCAGAAGATTTTTCTCTACGTCGCAGCAACCTTGGAGTATGAAATCAACAATATCGAGATAACCACCTTGTGCATTTTCACCATCCTTTAATCCTAGCAGAGACATGGATGACGCAAAATGGATTCTCTTAGCTTCTGCAGTTCGGTCAAAGCGTTTAGACAGGAGTGTGTGATATTTTCCCAATCCTCCCAACACCCTGGTTTGAGCTACCAGGATACCAGCTTTTTGAGCTAGCAGGTGAGAAAAGTGCTCCCAAAGTCCTGCGTCATAGTCATCTTTTCGAGAAGGAAACTTCGCGATGCATAGATTACCTTTTTCATCCAATACGCCTGCTTTAGGTCTTGCGCCACCCAATGAAGTACCAGGTTGGATGAGCTGCGCTATCCATTTTTTCTCAGGCAAAACATCATTCTCTTCAGATCTCTCTACTTCTTGACTGGCATGAACCAATTCTCTAATCTCTGTTAATGGGGGTATCTTGAGAGATGGAGACACATTGATATAATCACCTTCCATTTCCTTCTTAAACCTAAATCCACCCATTCTGGAGGAGTCATCGATGCCCATGAGGTAATCGAATGAGGAAAGAGGTCTGACTGCTCTTTTTTCTTCAGCGGCCTGTATCTGTTCTCTTCTTTTGAGCAAGGTACGTCCCCACCTATCTGGCAAAGCATCAGAAAAACATCCGAAAATATCACTTCCTGGCTGGGTATATTGCATGCCTGGGTAATTGTTGATGTCTTCCGAAAGCTTAATTCCGGCATGAACCTTAAGCCAATTCTCATCAAACTTAAATGCATAACTGTCAGAGCCGCGCAAATTTTCATAGCACAACTCCCCTACCAGCTCCCCTTTGCCGAGCCAGTTAAAATCAGCGAAAACAAACAGTCGTTCCATTCCTATTCCTTTTTAGATGCTCGTTGACGATTCTTCAGTCCCATATCCTGCAATGCCCTTCCGAGTTTGTCATCCTTTGCCAGGAGCAAGATGTCATCATCCAGCTGAAGAGCATAGAGTACACGAAGGTAAATTCCGATGGAGACCGTTGGTAATCCCTTCTCTACCTTGCAAAGTGTAACTTCCGAGCATGTTGCCCTTTCTGCAACTTGTGCCATGCTCAGGTTGCGCCGTAATCTGGCAAGCTTAATCTGCTCACCCACGATTTCCATCTTTTGAATCAACTTCCTTGGAAGTTTGTTTGCCATTGTATTCTTTGTCATAGCTTTAATCTTAATTATGATATGCAAAAATACATAATTTACTTCATTATAAGATGGGTTATCAAGTTTTTTTTAAGAATAATTAGATGTATTAAATTAAACGCAGAAATCTGCCGACATTACTGCCAGCAGACCTCTGCGTTTTAATTATATTGAAAATCAGATATTTGTTACTCTGAAACAGCAGCCTGTTCTATCTCTGTTGACTCCTGCTGGGCGTTCTTCTGTGGAGTCTCCTGAACCTCAGCTGGCTGCTCAGATTGGGTTGTTTCTACAGACTCTGCTGTTGTCTCTGCAGGAGTCGCCTGCTCTGTTGAATTCTCTGCACCCGCCTGAGGCAAAACAGGTGTGCTGATCTCTGCTGAATCCTTTGGAGTTTCAGGTGCTACAGTGTCAACTGGAACTACTTCTGAATTATCTATCATCATTTTGCTTGATGCAAATACGTTGCTTACTGAAACCATTACCATGGCTGCGATAGCTGCAAAAACGAACTTCTTCATAATCTTATCTATTTTAAATTGTTACTATTTATTGTTATTTTCTCTGTTTTGGGATTCATTATCGAACCCACTATTCATGGTTGCAACCTGCATGCCAAAAGATAATAGAAAAGATGATAAGCTTGATATACAGAGACTTATAATTTGTGTGCCATAAATTGCCCCTGTGGAATTTTGGGAAAAAGTGTAGAACTATTCCCCAAAAAACTGGGGAATAGTAAGATTATGGAACCACGTAATATCATCTATAGCAATAATGTTTCCTTCGATTTAAATATTCCAGGTCTTCTTGGTGAGCATAGGCTTCCTTTTCAAACCTGATGTTGTAATATGCCCACATCCAATTCTGATATCTGAGAAATAAGAAAAACCATTCTATGATGTACCAGAGGTAGAATGGGATATACAACAACTCCCTTGCTTGAGCCGTATGTATAAGCTCATGGTTGAGTTCTTCTTTAGAAAGCTCTTCGCAAGTAACAATTATGCCAAAGAGATTGATTGCAATGAAGCTTTTCATGAAGGAACGTCTCTTGATTCTGATAATCCTAGTCATCAGCCATAAGATTGTAGAGTTCATCGAGGAAGTTAATCATCATGCTACCATTGCCTCTAGACAGGGAAGCTGTCCTTTCTCCGGCAATTCCCATGGCTTTCATGGCATGAAAAGATGCTTCCAGAGGATCGGAGTTCACAGCAAGGAATGCCCCAACGATACCAGTGGCAGCACATCCCATTGCAGTAACCTTGCTCATCATGGGATGTCCTTCATGAACATAAGCCATTCTTTCGCCATCCGTGATGAAGTCTATGGCTCCAGTTACAACTATGATACAGGAAAGTTGCTGAGCCAGTTTCTTAGCCTGTTTCTCACCTCATAGGTTTCCTGGTGACTATCCACTCCCTGCATGCCTATCTGGTGAGAGTACAATGCCTGAATCTCACTGGCATTTCCCTTGATGACTGTAGGTAAGCGGCTCCGCGTTTATACCTTGCCCTTTATCGTAAAAGTTCTTACCTT
>ERZ1106919.309-NODE-309-length-41794-cov-434.663840_pt1 | contig 41794 bp, 74 predicted proteins | sample MGYA00403654_ERZ1106919 | MGnify/ENA primary metagenome ERZ1106919 (study PRJEB35170, sample SAMEA104062450) | human gut metagenome | biome: human gut; feature: human-associated habitat; material: faeces | place: Denmark | collected 2012-10-08 ... | reverse complement strand
ATTAAAGCTGAAATAAGAGAATTAAAGCTGAAATAAGAGAATTAAAGAAGAAAATTAATTCTCTATAATTACTCTATGCCTATAAAAGAATTGGTAAGTTTTTAAGTGTTGATTACAAATTAACATTTATTAACTACCAATTCTAAATAACTGATTATATAGTTAGTTCACTTGGCAAGGAACTAGTCTTTATATTAGACCATATTGATGGACATGCCTCTAATAATAAACGAGATAATTTAAGATGTATATGCCCTAATTGTGACAGTCAGTTAGACACATATAAGTCTAAAAATAAATGTGGAGAACGTAGTTATTACAGATACCATAAAGAAGATGCTGAAAATAAAATAGGAAAATAATAGATAATTGGAGGAGTAGCACGTAATTGGAAGCGTTACGGTCTTCTAAACCGTCGGCATACGCCCTTAGGAGTTCGAGTCTCCTCTCCTTCACAACTACAAGTTACAACAAAAATATTTAAAATATTTTCAAGTTGTAATAATTGTGAATTAAAATAGGTCGACAAAATATAATTCTACAATGGTTTGTGATAAATAGTTGTAGGTTTCTTCAAAGATAAGTTTAGTGGATAACTAGAGTATTATTTAGGATGTACTATTTAATATATCTAGCACTCCACTAAACTTTCTTTTAAATTGATATTTATTTTAAGTTATATTGAGACTCTCCTCCCAGAGGAAGTATAGGACATTATCTGTCTAATCTATCAGCTGTGAAAAGTTGATTGGAAGAGAAGTTTAGTTTCAAAATATTGCGCAACTCCCATTTAAGGGATTAATATGAAACAATTACTAGTTAAGATAGCTAATTAATTAGTAAGCTGTAATCAGTATAACTATTTTAAATATAGTGATAGAAACAGGGGTTCGAATCCTTTAATTTTTGTAATTAGTTAGCTATCTAATTATGGAGATTTCGTCCAAATTTGGGAAGTAACGGGAGAAAAATGATTCTCTTAGTGCCTCACGTATGTAGATTATTACAATATTGGAAAGTCTACAATCACCAGCCATGATGTGAGAAGACACTATCACTTTAATTTGAATTTTTGTAATTAATCATATTTTGTTAGTGTGTTATGCCTATTTGGGCAAAGTTCTTACCACTATTCTACTTATAGAAATGTGGTGTGTCTAAGTAAATCTTAGACATATGGAGATATAGCTTAGAAGGTCGGGGCTGAAAATCCCGAGATTGTGGTTCGATTCCACGTATCTCCACTATATACGGATGCCTGAGTGGTCGAAAGGGTAGGTCTCCAAAACCTAGAGAGATGAACAGCGTGGGTTCGAATCCCTAGCGTGACCCTATTGGAGAAATGGCTGAGTGGTCTAAAGCGGCACCCTGCTAAGGTGTTAGTCATATTACATGGCTCGAATCCTTCTTTCTCCGCAACATTTATGACAAATTGTGAACTTGTAGTTGGAAAATATGGTTCGTGAGAATAGTATTTTATTCGGAGGATTAGTGTAACGGTTTCACACGAGGGACTTTGACTCCCTAATAGGCAGTCCGACTCTGCCATCCTCTACTAATTAATAAATAGGTACTGAACAACTCTCAGTAACTCTATTAAATAGCGTAATTACCTTAAAATTAATCATTTGGGTTAGAAAGAACGTTAGATAGCTGAGGACAATGGAATAGTTTAAATATAACCAGTGAAAATCGCCTATTATTTAAATAGATTATTAACAGATAAAATTATGACAAGAGAAGAACATTTTATTAAAAAGACCAAACTATTAGCACAAATAGATAGTGCTGAGAAGTTAAGTTGTAAGAATGTGCTTAAATATGCACGAGCAGAGTTAGCTAAATTGGAGAAGAAATTTTGGGAGGAACATTTTTATAATCCATTATTTAGTTATATGGTAACTAGAGAAGAGATGGATAAACTCATAGAAGATGAAGTAAATCCTACTTTTCAAATACGTGTAACCTTTAAGAGTGGTGAAGTATATGATTTAATGTATTATCACGAAATTGCTCCAGGTGTTAAACATTCTGCTATTGAGAAATGGGCAAAGGATGAGTTAGCTAAAACTATTCATCATCCTGAGGATATTGTGAGCACTCACTTTATTATGGGTTAATTAAATTAGTAATATGGAAATAAAAACAATACAAATTGATTCTGACACATTTCTTGTATTTAAAGGCATTGAGTACCGACAAATAAATATAGAAGATATAGTTAGTTTAGAGGCGCTGAATAAATATGTCCTAATAGTAACTAAAGATTGCAGAAAATTTATTATTGGTTGCTCTTTAACTGCTGTTATTAAGAAATTGTGTATAGAATATATAGTAGTAACTAAAGGTTTATTAATTAATAAAAAGTATTTACTTGAATTAACTAAGAAAACTGATGATAAAGATAAATATCTTCTAGTACTTAATGATTCTGAGCATACTACTAGAGAAGTATCCTTATATATTGCGAAGAATATTTTAGAACAATTATAATATGAAGAAAATAGTGTTAAAAGTAGAAGTTCCGGATGATTATGTATTGGATGATCCATCTTGGTTAATGGAAGACCTCAACACATCTGGATATGATGTTGAACGTATTTAATTTGTTTGAAAAATAAGAATACCAACCCCCCCATAAATTACATGTTGGTTTTTTCCCAAATATTGTTGGCAACTAGCAGATAATTAGTTGCTCCTTTTTTGCCTAAAGGTTGGCAGTATTATTCCACTAGAAGTTAAAGACTAAAACTGCCAAATGGCTCAGTGGTGGAATTGGTAGACACGAGGGACTTAGAAATTAATTTTATTCATAATTTGAGTGCTCTGATACGAAAGTTCAGAAGTAGAATCTCCCTAATTAAACAAGTTATTACTAATCGTAAAAAGGTTAGCGTCTGTGTAAGAAGCAGAGTAATGATTATAGAAGCAGTATTCAGAAATCTAATTAACTTGCGACAGAAGCCTCATCTATGGTGACGTAGATTTTGGTGATGACGAGCTAAATTGTGATAGAACCCTAATCTATCTTAAATGTAAATTGGAGTGTTACAGCATAAATGTGTAGAGACTATATAGGAGATACCTAAGTTAGGAATTGTATATTTAAAATTAAACTGGCAAGATTCGCAGAAATAAGAAGAGCAGACTGCTATTAGGGGTTAGATTAAACCTTATATACTTACTTGCAAGATTTCTAATATGGTAGTAAAATAGTCCAGACCACAATAACTTAAATATGGCGGAATTGGTATACGGCAGTAGATTGACAGAAGCGCCTCTAAAGTTGTCGTTAAATATTTCTTGAGGGTTCCCTTTATTTAAGTTAGCTTGTGTAAAAGCAAGTGTGGTAGGAAAATCCCTTGGTCAGGAATGACTGTACGGGTTCGAGTCCCGTCTGAGCTACATAATTGATTATTTATTATGTTTTGAAAAATTAAAATCATTCATAATTACTATGAATTTGTGAAAATTTATAAGTAATGTAAAATTTTCGGATTTGTAGAAGATTTTATCTTTCTTTTAAACTCATATTGCTTGTGAAAGTAGTATGAGTTTTTAAATAAGGCTATATAGCAATACTAGTATAAATAGAAATATGTAGCTTAAAGCGGTAGAGCACTGGCTAGGTAACCAGAGGTTGACAGTTCGAGTCTGTCCATATTTACTCTATTATTATTCATATTCGATGTTTTATACTCATAAGTTTTAAGAATTTTCTAAGTTTTCGGTAAAAATTCTGTTTGTGAAAATGGAATTATTTATCTGTTTTTGGTTATAAATTATGCGAGAACTTTATTAAGTTAAGGCTTCTTAAAAGCCTAAATTGCGTAGAACTGATCCAACGACGGATTCCTCAATATAGGTACTGAGTTCTTATTTATTCTTAGAAGTACCTACTCGGGCTTGTAGTTCAATCGGTTAAAACGGGAGACTCATAATCTCTTATTCTCGGTTCAATCCCGGGCGAGCCCACTATTTCTTTTATTATATTATTCTATTTTAAAGAGTCTAATTAGTTAATCTAGTTAGGCTCTTTTATTGTTTAATTAAATACACATTAACATATGAAGGATATAAATAAAATTATTGATTCACTAAGTCCAGTAGAACAAAACTTAATGCATTACAAAAGAAGCTTAATAGAGGTCCAGAATACACTATTAGTTATGACAAAAGTGGATATTACGTTAAGTGCGATAGTCCTCAGTTAACTGCTTTTAGATTTGAAGAAGAGAAATATGCTGAATTGGCTTATCATATTTATAATAGTGTTTATGGTACAGGCACTCCTCTTAGTGATATTATTAAATACACCTTTAGACTTCTTAATATTGATTCAGAATGGACAAAGTAATGTTACAGGTAAATGACATCTTTTCCCAAGCGTGGAAAGGATGTCAGAAACCTATGTGGTTTAGAATTCTTAATATAGATAGAATTACTAACAGCATAGAAGTGGAGTGTCATTCATTTGATGGTCTTAATGTATTTCCTGAAGTTTGGTCTTTAGATTCTACAGAAACAGGATTTGAAATTGGTGATTATAAATTAGTTAAATAATTATGTGTTGGACAGGCGATGATACAGCTGTTAGAAAGATAGCTGAGAGAAATTTCTATGTTTATAAAATAGGGAAGATTATACGGAATAATATTTTTATTAGTGATATTAGAGGACATTACTATGCTCCTATACGTCCCAATAAAATAGTTCCTTTAATAGCTTATAGTCCTTGTATAGGTGTTTATAGAATAGACAGAGGATATCACTCTTATAAATGGGTAGCTCTAGACGACACTTATCCAAATTTCAGATGTCTATGTCTGGGTAGTTATGATCCGGATTTAAGAGAATCTTTAGAAGGATATAAGTTTTGTTGTATAGCTACGTTTATAGTTCCAAAAGGTGCTGAATACTTTGAAAATAATTATGGACATATAGTATCTTCTGAGATTATTTATACAGGCAAATATTTAAGAATAAGTAATTTTAGCAAATAATTATGTGTTGGGTAGGTAGGTGTGATGTAAAAATAGCTAAACGAGATTTTTATGTTTATAAAATAGGTCATGCATCTGATAAAGGTTTTAAGAGTTTGTATCAAAACTTTATTTATGAACCAAAAGAAATAAATAAAAAAGTTGAACTAAATCCTATTCAATTCTTTAAAGATGAATCCTCTTATATAATTTATGAGGGGTATCATTCTTATAAAGATATAGCTATACCTTACTCTGATTTGCGCTCATATTATAGAACAATTTATTTAGGTAAGATTGCAGAAGATATTAGATTAAATGATATTTATTCTATTGCAACATTTATTATACCTAAAGGTTCTGAATATTACGAGAATGGTGGAGGAGAAATAGTTTCTTCTAATATAATTTATACTGGTAAGTACGTAAGAATAGGTAATTCTGAAGAGTAGTTATGTGTTAGACTTGTTGTATTGAAAATTTAAAAGCTCAAATAGCTAAAGAAGATATTAATGTATATAAAGTAGTTAGAAAAGCTGATAAAGAATCTTGTGTATCTTTATTTATAGGATATACTTATTATAAAAATAGTATACATCCTTCTCGAATTTTAGAAGTAAGAGTTGGATCGAGTTATTCTTTTGCAGAAATTAAAGAAGGTTATTATAGTTATTCGTCTGTAAATTTTGTATGTGATTCAATAGCACCAGGTGTTGATGGAACTTTATCTAAAACTGTACAATGCAGGGATAGTGAAAAAGTACTTAGTATAGATAATCCATTTTATTTAGCCACCTTTGTAATTCCTAAAAACTCTGTATTTTTTATAAATGAGATGGGTACAATAATATCTAATTATATTAGATATACAGGTAAATATATAAAATTATGAAAAAAGTATTATTAATTATAGGATTATTATTAACTGTTACAATAGTTATAACTATCCTACTAGAAGTGGCTCTAAAGCACCAGCTTATGAGTATAAAACATTAGAAATAATGTATGATTCTAAGAAACGCCCTCATAAGATAGTTATCTATAGTAGGCGGAGAGTAGGTATGGCGGCTGTTGATTTAGATGCAAATACATACAAATGATTATACTTAAAGTATTGTTAGGGATAGTTATGATTGTATTATATATAATACTTAGAGTAAAACTATTAAATGAAACTCGAACTATATATAAAGCAGGATATTTCGCTGTAGGATTAGGAGTCTTTGCTATGATTTGGGCTGTTCTTTGGGCACTAAATATAGCTAAGTATAATACAATTATTTATTATCCAATTATTTATTATCCAATTATCCAATTATTTAAATAATGATTATACGTATATATGATTATAATGGTAAAGGTAAGTTAGTTAAAATACCAGATGACTGTGAATATATTGAATTTGATATACTTAATGGTGATATGGTATTGACTTATCCTATACAAGTTGATGCTTGTGATGAACCTCGCAAATGGATAGAGAATGAGGGTCACTATAAATTAACTAAAGATAAGTTTAATAAGTTATGGCATTTAAAAAGGGATGTTTTAACATTTCAAAGAGTCATCTGTTTAGCTAGAAACAGAACTTTTAGAGAAGAAGATTATTCTCCTCTACTTAATTTATTTCTTAAATGGCAGAAAACAATTTAATAATTAAGGTATGTGTTGGTCAAATTATATGGCAACTCCAATTGTATTGAAGAAGCCTTTAAGAGTTTATAAAGTATGTAAATTAGCAACTTTAGGTATCTTTATAAGTCAATATTAAAATTTTAGGTACTATAAATCTCAGATTATGCCTACAGTAAAGATAAGACCTAAATTTGAAAGGTGTAGATCTGTTATGGGATGTGTGGGAGAACTTTGGAATTATGATCGTTTTTATATACATGAAGGTTATTATTCATACTTAACTGAAGAAATAGCTAAGGGTAGAATGTATAGTGCTGAAATAGGAATATTTGAAATTCCAGTAGGTGCTACTGTATATATCAACTATGCATATAGAGAAGTAGTTAGTACTGATATTTAGGATTATTAGAAGAAATCTAAATTTTATCCTGAATAAATGAAACTGGGAAGGCATTCTGATGATTACTAGCGATTAATGGCTAGATTCACTATGATGATAACATGTAAGTGGGGTTAAACCAGTATAAATAAGACCCGAAAAAGAAAAAGTCCGATAGTTGAGTTATGCCTCTCAACTTTGTAGACAAAAGGCAACTCGGAGTATGGTGGAATTGGTAGACACATATGCCCTAGGAGCATATGCAGCAATGCGTGTGGGTTCGAGTCCCACTATTCCGACGAAAATCGAGTTGGTTTGTATTCTAAGTATACTTAGACGCATGGGTTGCACCTGACTGGTAAAAGAATATTAACTAACTAATGTTGTTTATTAGTTAGATTAAGAAGGATATATCAAACAAATGCAGCCAATTTGGGGGATACCTATATAGTCGCGAATATTATAGGGCAGATTGATAAGAAACGGAAACAATGAATGGGTAATTCTAGTAACCCTCAGGAATTTGTAAACGAAAGTTTCAAAGTACGTTAGATTCGTAAATCCCCCACTGCGAAGTTTCAGTTGTTGTACCTAATTGGAGATTTGTGTACCTAATTAGGGAAAAGAGAAGTTACCTACATAATCCGGAGTATGTAGGACAGGTGATAAGGCGAAACATGATTATTATCTAAGTAGTCGAAGTACGTTCGATTCGTATTACTTCTCCAAAGTCTTTGATAGACTGAAATGCCAGGTTTCACAGGAGTATATTAGTTAGTATACTCCTTTTTATATTTAACACATTAACAAAATTAATTATGGACAATCAAGAAATTTTTAATCAAATTAGAGAATTGCAAAAGCAACGAACTCTATTAAGTGCGCAAGATACAGCTTTAGTAAATAAGATTAATGAGCTAAGAGATAAAATAGTATTAAAGAATATCAAGAAGAGCTATTATACTAATAACCTTGGTTTATTCTGTAAAGTCTATGATATTAAAGGTGACAATATACATGTGTATGAATTAGATACTACAGATTTACTAAGTCTTACAAAGGAAACTTATTATTGGAGATCTTTTGAAGAGACATATTATAAGAAATGTACTAGAGAAGAGTATGACAAAGCCCCAGATAAAATAGTTAAACATTTTAAAAGTTAAGCATATGATACAAAAGAATTATGGAAAGAAAAATAGGTAAAATATTTACTTATAATGGTAAAATTTATCAGGTAGTAAAATCTGATATATGTGCGAATTGTGCATTTAGAGAGAACGATTGTAGTATTCTTAGATTACGTATAGGTCTATGCGTCTCTAGTATAAGATTTGATAAAACTAATGTAGTATTTAAAGAAATAAATAATATGGAAATAAAGAATAATCAATTAACTATTGATATTCCTGAAGGAATGGAGATAGATTTAGAAAATAGTGATTTAGCTAAAGGTATAGTTAGATTTAAGCAGAGTACTATTACTTATGAAGATGTTAAAGATACCTTAAAGCTAGGCAAGAATTGTAAGAGTATAATTATCAATGAAAGCAATGCCTCTAAGTTAGTTACTTTAAGTAGACTAATGAATATTGCTAAATATTATAATAGGGATTGGAAGCCAAACCGGAGTGATCAAAATGAATATAAATATTTTATTATATATAAGGGCGATATCTATAAAGTAGATTATAATTGGACGATTATTTCTAATAACATCTATTTTAAAAATAAAAAAGATGCTCAAGCAGTAATAGATAATCCTAATTTTAGAGATATTCTTGATGTCATTTATAAAAATTGATTATGGAAACATTAGAAGAGCTAAAAAATAAATATAAGAAATTACAAGAAGAAAAAAATAATCTTTATAGTAAAATTACAGCATCAGAAAATCAAGATAAACTTTCTAAGTTTACTGTTGGTGAATGTTACTTAGATACAAAATGGAATGATTTAATAAAAATTGTTTCGATAAAAGATAATTACATATATTATATATATTTAGATGAGGATTGTATCACTAGAGACTATTCTTATATATATGATATTGAAAATTGGGAAAAGATTACTCCTCACCAATTTAAAGATGCTTATCTTGCTGTAATGAAGGATATTCAAGATCCAGATTTTGAAGAAAGACCAGAATCTAATTGGAATAAAGTTTTAAACTCTATTGTAACTAGTGTTAATAGCTAATTATGAATACTAGATTATCAGATTTAGAGCAACCAGTTTCTGAGATAAAAAAATTTAGACCTGATTGTAAAGTGGCTATTGATTACTTGAATAAAGTAATAGATAAACTTAAATATGAAGATACAATATGTTTTATTAAAATTAAGTAAATTATGGAACAGAAACTTAATATAGCAGAAATCTTGAAGAATAAACCAAGGGGTACTAAATTGTATTCTATGATTCATGGTAAATGTAGTTCTGAAGCAGTAACAGATGAAATTTTTAAAATAAACTTCTGTACTTCAAGATTTGGTTTAACACAATTTGGAGAATGTACCTTAATTAAATTTGGTAATATGTATGATGGTGGAGAATGTATTATCTTCCCATCTAAGGAAATGCATGATTGGAACAAATTTGCTTGGCAGAAGGGCGATATCTTGGTTAATGAGAATAATGCGCATATTATCTTCGAAAAGTTTACAAATGATACATATACAACCTTTATAGGTAGACATTATCTTAATAAGAATTATAAAAATTATTTCCCAGGACGCTATACTTGTGGTACCCAACATTTTCATATTGAAGAAAGTAATGCTGCTCAAATCTATATGTATAATATTGAGGAAAAAATTGGTGGCAAACTCGATCTTAAAACTTTGGAAATAGAAAAGCCTAAGTGTGAGTTTAAGCCATTCGATAAAGTGTTGGGGCGAAATGAGAAAGATGATGTATGGGAAGCTGACCTCTTTTCTTATTATAGAGAAGAATCACAATATCCTTTTCGGTGTATCGGATTTAGTCGTAAGTATTGTATTCCTTACGAAGGTAATGAACATCTTCTAGGTACGACAGATAATTTTGAATAATACAATCTCCACGACACAGAATGAGCGAAAGTAAGTTAAGGCTTTATGCCCATATACCTTCTTAGCCCCAGAACAATACTGGTCGTGGAGGTCACTATAAAACTTAAAAATATGATGGACGATAAGAAAATAGAAGATACTGCTAAGCAACATTCAGAAGAATCATATATTTCGGATTATTTTCAAGCTTGTTATAAAGATGCTTTTATGGAGTGTGCTAAGTGGGCTATCAATGAGTTCTTGAAGAATTTATGGCATCCTGCTAGTGAAGAGCCAAACATTAAGCAAGGAGAATGTTGTGTTACATGTTTGGTTAAGTTTAAAAATGAAAGTACGGAATTATGTGTATATTTCCGTAATCCAGAAGGATGTGATGATATGAGTCCTAAAGATTTTAAAAGAAATTTTAAGGGATGGCTTTATATTGATGATTTATTTCTAAAGAAAGGAGATAAGCAATGAGTAAAGTAACTGCAATCAATGAAATCATTAAAAGGAGAAATCTTTTAAGAAAGTATAAAGAAAAACATATCGCTTATGTTAATATTGATGTCATTCTTATGTGGTTAGACAACATTAAAGAAGAATTGGAGGATGAATAATGTGTAAAATAAATGTTAAAAAGTCAATTTTGGAGATTGTCGAAAAAAAACAATCTAGAAATTCTTAAAATAGACTTATACAATGATGAAGAATCTTTTGTTAAATTTGATGAATATTGTAAATTTTACGCTACTCTAGAAGACTTAGATTTTGAGGTAGAATCAATCTTTATGTATGATAAAGTTCGTGGTATGATTTATTGCCGAGATACTAAAGAACCTGTATGGATAGAATCTCGTGGCGATGAAGGAGGTTCTTGGTGGGAAGTAAATAGAGTTCCAGAGTTTTACAAAAATCAATCTAAAACTAAAGAATGAAGCACTCCTACGAAATTAAAACTGTCTATGTTGGTCATAGAGTGTATAAAATAGGTAATGGATTCTCAATCCGTGTTAATATTACTATAAAAGAAATAAATAGAATATGACTAAAGAAGAAGTAGAAAGGAATGCAGAAAGATGGCTAGAAATTATTAGATCTTTTATAGATAAAAGGAACAAATTAAATGTAAGACGCGATGAGCTACTTCAAGAAATGAAACAATTTCAAGAAGACTATATTAAAGCCTTGCCTGTTAAAATTGGAGATAAGATTATGGATGAGGATGGACGTGTAGGTCAGCTTTCCAGAATAGTTCCATATCGTTCACCATCGGAAAGGTTTATGTGTGCGACATTGAGTTTGACCCTTTTCTTCCATATGGAGAAAAAAGATGGTACTTATGACAATCGTGAAGTTTATGTTCATGGTTTTCCAATCAAATTATAATTAATATGAACAGAAATCAAGCTAAAAAATTTTATCCTATTCTGCAAGCTTTTGCAGAAGGAGAGGCAATTGAGTGTAGGACAAAGTCGAGTGCCGTAAAAGGCACAAGTGTTCCGAATGATTGGACGGAAATAAAAGAGATTGAGTTTTGGAATAATACAGAGTACCGTGTTAAGCCAGAACCAAAGTATCGTCCATTCAAGGATGCAAAAGAGTGCTGGGCAGAAATGCAAAAGCACCAGCCGTTTGGGTGGACTAAACTAATAGGAGCAATCGAATATAGTTTTATAACAGATGTTGATGATAATACTAATTATTCAGGTGCTATTAAAGAATATACATTTGCAGATGGGACTCCATTTGGTATAAGAGAAGAATAGTTATGAGCAAAACAGATTTACATTCATCATTGCTTTTTCTAATGATTAAACTGGAAGAAGCTAGTAAAGGTAATTATGCAGCTTGGATTGGTGCTATACTTCCGACAACTAATGTTGACAAATATTATAATTACCTTAAAGAGTTAGGATTTGAGATTAGTCTTCGTTATAAGGGTGAATATGGAGTTTATGTAGTTTGGTGTTAAAAATAAAAAATATGAATAAACTTTGGATATTACCAACAATTTGTTTTATAATTGTTTTAGCTTGGTCAGTTCCTAGCTACTATTATCAGAAAGCAAAAATTCTGGAATTGCAAATAATTGTAGATAGACAGTCAAACGCTATTCAGCAACTTGAAAGAGAAAAGAATAATATTGAAGTAACTATTCCTCAGTATTTAGATAGTTTGCCTGGTGGTGATTAATTAAATATTTAAAAATATGTATTTAGAAGGAGATAAATGGAAAAATTGGCACACTAGATGTTCTGATGCTGCCATTAAAGAGAACAAAAGTGAAGAAGATACTAAACTAAGTACTATATCAGTATCTAAATTACTTGAGTATGCACATACTGCATCATTGTGAGATTAATAATTTAGACCCTTATAAAGTTCCAGTATTTCTTACATTAGAGCGTGATAATAATTTGTATTCTAATATTGGTTTAGGTATATGTTGTAGTAGTCAGTTAGGTACTTATGTAACTTTAGAGTCTTCAGATTATTATAAAATGTTGCTCCAGATTCTAAACCTGAAGTAGGTGAATATTGGAGAAGTAGAGGTTATGATTTATCTGGTTTTGTAGTATCTAAACTAGCTGGAGAACGTTTAACTAGACTAGTTAAATATGTACTTAACACAGATAAACCTCTGTCTCATCTAGATTACAGAGAATTTGAACCTAATTGGATTCAATTCAAGTTTCAAAAAGAAAAATTTAATTTGGAACTATTAGATAATCTCACTAGAGAAAATGATAATATAGTTAATGAAGCTATATTAAGACAATGTATGATACCAAAAAAGAAACAGATTTATAATTTCTTTGACGATGGTAAATGTTCACCTAGTAGATTATATAAAGCTTATGTAAAGAAAGTAATTCCTTTTAATAAGGCTGATATACATCTAAAGATACATTTAGTTAATAGTGCGCTTGATTGGATATGGAATGGAGATACTGACTATTTTATAGGCTGTTACATTCCTAAGTACGACAATCATCTTGTTTGGTTTGCAAGGACTAAATATGGTTTAGTATGGATATTCAATCTAATTAGCAGGGAGGATTGTTAGATGTAAATAGGTATATACACAATATAGTTTTTAACATTAATTAATTTTTAGATTATGGGTGATGAAGATAGAATAGATCCAGATGACGATATGGGTTTTCCATATAGCCGAAGAATCAGAAGATATTAAAGAGTTCTAATTTAGGACTCTTTTAAGTATGGGGCTAAACTAGTATTTGATTGTCTAGGAGATAAGAAACACAGCAAGACAACTTGGATAGACAAGTAAAAAATTAATTGGCGAAGTAAATAACACTTCCGCTTCTTACGCTATTGCAGCCTGAGAAGCCGAGCAGCACTTGCTTAGGAACAGAAAGGTGCATTATTCTTTCATTTCTTATAAGTTCTCTGTATACTTTAGGAACAGAGTGGTGGAAGTTGACAATGTTAATCTTGTCAACCCTAAGACAGGGAAAGTCTTTAAAACCTATGCTGTAAGAACGTTTTGATGCAAATAGGCAAGACGACGGGGCAGTACCGTCTAGCTCCACCAGTTCATAGAACTGTTTTTATTATTTAACGTTATTTTAATCCCTGGACTATTTATTTAGTTCAGGGATTTTTGTGTTTAATTATTATGAAAGTAATAGTATTAGTAATTTTATCTTTATTAGTATCTTGTGGTCCTCCAGTTCAATATAAAGATTCTATATTGAATTATAAGGGATGTGTAGTAATATCAAAAACAATATGTGTGGAGCATAATACTTTCAAGATACGAATGTATAATAAGAAAATTAATCGATATGAGATTAAAACTATTCGTGTGTGTGATGGGGACGATTACAGAGTAGGTGAAACAATTAAATAATTTTAAATAATTTAGTTAATTATGGAACAAAACATTTGGATTCAAGACGGTAATACTTTTATAAAGGGTAGTGCCACAACAAAAGCACATCCTGAAGGATTACCTAAAGGAATTTATGAAGTTAAAGAATCAATGACAGGTTATTATTTAAATAGACTTGGAGATTCTTTTGTATTTAATTACAAATTATATGGTATTAATAGCGAGTTTATTGATCATTTTGTAAAGACTTACAATAATACTACTGGTAATTTAGGCGTATTATTTAATGGAATCAAGGGAACAGGTAAGACAGTAACTGCAGAAGAGCTTTGTAATCGTATTGGACTTCCAGTTATTATTGTTAAATCCTGTAAGGAAGCAGATGACATGCTTAAATTCTTAGCTACTCAAATTAACTTTGATTGTATCTTCTTCTTTGATGAATACGAAAAAGAATTTAGGGAATCCTCATCAGTGCTTTCTTTTATGGATGGTGTACACAACTCACAATATCGTAAAATATTCCTACTTACCACTAATGAGTTAGAAATTAATAATAATTTATTAGGTCGTCCATCACGTATTAGATATGTACGTTCTTTTGGCAATTTACCTGAAGAAACCACCCTTGAGTTACTTAATGATATTTTAATTGACAAAGATGCAATAGAACCAGTACTGGATTTAATTAGACAGATGCAAATAGTTACTGTTGATTTAGTTAAGGCTCTCGCTCAGGAAGTTAATATTCATGGTGTTGACAAAATAGATTTAATCCGTAAGAATTTTAATCTTGAGTTTTCTGATTTTACTTATTTAGTAGAGTCTATAGAGTTAGAGTCTGGTTCTCTTAGTAATGTTCAGAATATTAATGAGCAGTTATTTGAGAAAATAATTAGAAGTCGTGAAGTAACTCGTAAAATAGAAAGAAAGTCCCCTTCTAAATTAACTGAAGAGGAACAGGATGCTCAAATCACTATGGCAGGTACTTATATTCGTACAGATTCTGTAAGTGTAAATAAAGAAATAAAGTATCTTAAAATAGGTGATGAATTTGATGACCGTCCTATATTCTATATAAATGCTAAGAAGGGATATATTGTAACTTGTTATGACCATTTTATTATTTATATAATTAAATATGGGTATTCTACGAATGCTTCAGGTAAGTTTAATCAGATATATTAAATGGGGAAACAGATATTAATATTTTTATTATTATTAAGCTTCATGAGTAGGGCTTTCTGCCAAACAACTACTCATGTAACTCTTACTTGTTATCAACCTGTAAAGAGTCAGTGTGATAGAGAACCATTAGTTACATCTGATGGTTCTAAAATTAATTTACGTCATTTGAAAAGGGGTCACATTAAGTGGTGTGCAGTTTCCCGCGATTTACTTTATTTATTTCCAAAGAATAAGCCTAAAAAGGTGTTTATAGAGGGATTTGGAGTGTATGAAGTTAGAGATATTACTAATAAACGATTTAAACATAGAGTCGATATATTAGTGCATCCAAAAAATTCAAAAAAGATTTTATTAAAAAATGTAAAAATTAAAATATTATAATGGAAGAAGTATGGAAAGACATTGAATGGCATAAGGGAGCATATAAAATATCCAATTTAGGAAGAGTCTACTCTGTGCAAAGAAAAAAGATTAAAAATACTTTTATAGATAAAGGTGGATATGTGAGAGTGTAACTCTATCATAATTATACTCAAAAAAGATTTTTGGCACATCGTTTAGTAGCTGAAGCGTTTATACCTAACTCTAATAATTATTCACAAGTGAATCATATAGATGAAAATAAATTAAATAATTGTGTAGATAATTTAGAATGGTGTACTAATAAGTATAATTGCAATTTTGGTACTAAACCTGAAAAATCTAGAAAAAATTCATCAAAGTTACAGTTAAACAAAAGATCAGTAGCAATATATGATTCCGAAAATAATTATATAGATACTTGTAAAAGTATGATGGATGTTGCAAGAAAACTAAATTGTAGCTATTCAAATGTTCAATCTGTACTTTATGGTCGAACTAAAACTTGTAAAGGATATGTACTTAAATATACTGAATAAAAGACATAAGCGTTGTATCGATACACCCCAAAAACTCTAAGAGAATTAGTATAAGACATGTAAAGGTTAAGATTCTTAAATAAATTAATTATGGCTAAATTAAATTGTCCAAAATGTCCTGATTTTGATGGTTTTGCTATGTGTACTTCACAGCCCTTATCTAAAGTTGCATCATATGAATGGTGTCGTAAGTATTTAGAAGGGTTAGAAGAAGTTAATGGTACTTTATCTACTGATTTATTTTTAAGACTTTTACGAAAAGCTTATTCAGATGCTTATTATGGAGCTATACATATGGAATTTATGAGAGACATCAAAGATGTAGAGTACCCATTGGAGATACATATTGATGATACCCCCAAATTAGAGAAATTAGGTTTATTAGGTGATGATTAAAAACTTATAATAAGAAGCAGTGTTTTATTGCTATTTGGTATAATAGAAAGTATACTTGCCGTACAGAATATGGAACTCGTTGAGTTTTGTAAAACGACAGCACTTATTGTACTTATCTTTTTAATTGTAATAGTCTTTATAGAATCTTAATTATGGTAAATGACACTTTAATAAAAGGTATTCAATGTCGTCTTAGAGATGCTTTGAATATGATTAATAACATTAAACTAAGTGATGTTAGTTCTATAGAAGAAATGGGAGAACTAGTAGAACTTAGAAAGGAATTTCAACCTCTTCACGATAAGTTTAATAAATTTTTAATTAAATAATATGAAGAATAATATTAAGCATGGTTTATTATTTTTAGGTGCATCTATTATATGTGCTATCCTGTTTTTATATTTGTGGAATACACAGATATTAGATGATATGATTAGTGATAAAGGTCCATTAACCTTAGAGGGTTCCCCTAACGCTATAAGAATGGGTTTCTGTCATTGTATTATTCAGTGGATTTTATTTATCGCGACCTTTGTTTTAGCTATAACTGCTATATGTACATTTGGTAATGAGAGGGAAGACTATTCAAATGTAAATATTAAGAAAAAGTGGATTGTAATTCCTGGAATTATTATATTGTGTTGGTTTATAAGTCCTATTGGTGCTATAATAAAATTGTATAATAAGAATATTGAATATACCAATCAGCTAGACAAGCAACAGTATGCTCGTAAAATGTTCTTCGATAAATTATGGAAAGTGTATCTTCAGAAGTATGAAATTTGTGAATTAAACAAGAATACTTTCTTAGAAGTCACTAATATGATTATGGAAGGAAGACATGATGGAGCACAAGTTACTTGGAAATGGCTTCAAGAGAATCAAAATATTCCTTATTCTGAATTTACTAAATTTTATGGTGATTTATCTGAGTTTGTAAATGGACAACGAGAAGAGTATTACAAGTTAGAAGAAGCATGTATGGAAACAGTAAGACAGCAGAACTCTATGTTGGATTCTTTTCCTAATGTGATGTATAATAAAGTACTTGGTATTCAGAAATTGCAGTATAATCCAGGATTTACTTCTACTCATACAGAGCATGTGTTTAAAACTAAAAGGGAAGATATATAATGAGTATAGAAGAAAAAGTAATAAGCATTGTTAGTGAAGTCCTTGGAATAGAAAGCGAAAAAATAACTAGTGCAGATACTTTCGATGATTTGTACGTAGACAGTCTTGATTTAGTAGAAATTATCATTGAATGTGAACAGGAGTTTGGTTATCCTATTAAAGATGATAAAGTTCAGAATCTAAAGACTGTGGGAGACTTAGTTAATCTTATTAAAGACTTAGATAATAAGGATTACTTAGAAAGTACTCAGGCGGATTTACAAGTAGATGAATAAATTTTATTTATACGATGATAAGTTAACTAAAGAACAAAAGTACTTATTCTCTGAAATGAATGCTGCAATTGAGAAAATAGTAGATTCTTATATTATAGAAGGTTATTCTGAGAAAGAAGCTAAAAAGTTAACTTATGATAAAGTTATGACTATAATTAGCCGTAAACTTTGCGGCAAATTTTAATTAAATTCACAATTATGATTCAATTAAGTAAAGGAGGTAACATCAACCTCGCTAAAGAAGCAAATGGTGTAACAGAGTTTTCAATTGGTTTGGGTTGGGATATAGCAACTCAGGTAGGTGTAGAATTTGATTTGGATGTAGCTACTATTCCTTTGAATGCTCAGGATAAAGCAGTAGATCCTGATGATGGCTTCATTTTCTACAATAATCCAAATTGGAAAGATGCTATTAAGCATTCAGGCGATAATCGTACAGGTGCTGGTGCTGGAGATGATGAGACAATTGTAGTAGATACCACTAAGGTTCCTGCAGATGTCCAGAAAATTATTATCTTAGTTAATATTCACGATGCTAAGAATCGTCAGCAGAACTTTGGTATGGTTAACAATGCTTATTGCAACTTGTATGCTAAAGGTAATACTACTCCTCTGGCTAAGTTTGATCTCACTGAGGATGCAAGTATGTCTCGCTGTATTGTATTTTGCCAACTTTATCGCCATAATGGTGATTGGAAGTTCAAGGCTCTTGGAGAAGATAAGGGTAGCTATCAGAACGTTATCTATCGTGATATTCTTCGTGGCTATGGACTCATCTTGCCAGATGCTCCAGCTATTTAATTAATTAAGTTAATTCGGTTTTAATTCTTGATTCTATAAGGGAGTATCTTTAATTAGGTACTCCCATTTTTAGTTAATTAGTAATTTACAATTATTTAGTAAAGTTTTATGATTAATTTAAGTAAAGGCGGCAGAATTAATCTGTCTAAAGAGTCTAACAATGGTTTGAGTAAGTTGTACTTTGGTTCAAATTGGGGCGCCATTCAGCATCGTGGACTGTTCGGCATTGGTGGGTCTGTTGAGAAAGTAGATTTGGATTCTACTGTTCTTCTGTATGATGCCAATAAGAATTGTATTGGCGAAGTAGCTTATTACAATTTGAGTGCTCCAGGTATCCGTCATAGTGGTGATGACCGCTCAGGTGACACCAATGGTAATGATGGTCTTGATAATGAGACTATTGAGGTATGCTTGAATGAACTTGACCCACGTGTTGAGTATATTGCATTTACTCTCAATAACTTTACACATCAGACATTTGGTGAGATTCCTTATATGGGTCTTCGTATCTATACTGGTGACCAAGTACAGAGAAACACTAATACTCCTGTAAATGTCTTAGCTAAGTTTAATCTTGAAGACGGCAAAGAGGGTACTAAGATTTCTGATAAGCAGGCGGTTATCCTTGGTATTGCCTATAAGAAGGATGGTGAATGGCGCTTTAAGGCAGTTGGTGAGTTCGGAGGTTGGACTTCAATTGACGCTATGAAGCGTCCAACAATTGCATTTCTTTAATTAATTATAATAGCAGAAAAAATGACAGATATAAATTATGGTCTTAGCTTAACAGAAGTAGAAGATTCACGTGCTAGACATGGCATTAATGTATTGACACCTCCAAAGAGAGATGCTTGGTATGTAATGTTATTTGATGGATTTAAAGATCCGCTTATCGTAATATTACTTATTGCAGCTGCAGTATCTATTGCCTTAGGATTTGTAAAGGGTGAGTTTACAGAACCTATTGGTATTATTGTAGCTATTGCTTTAGCTGTAGGTATTGGTTTTTGGAATACCTGGTCAGCAGCTAAGAAGTTTGACCTTCTTTTAACTAGCAGTGATGATACTCTAGTTAAGGTAAGACGAGATAATGGAGTAATTCAAGTAGCTCGTAAGGACTTAGTTGTAGGGGATATTGTAATACTTGAAGCTGGTGAAGAAGTTCCTGCTGATATTATTGTTAAAGAATATAGCAATTTGAAAGTAAGTGAAGCTTCTTTAACTGGAGAAACAAATCCTGTAACTAAAACTAATTTTGAATCAGAGACTGCTACCTATCCTACAAATAGAATTTATAAAAGCACTATCGTAGCAGAAGGTACTTGTGTAGGCGAAGTATTTGCAGTAGGAGATGAAACAGAAGTAGGTAAGACTGCTAGAGAAGCATCTTCTATTACTGATGTAGAAACTCCTCTTAACAAACAGCTTAATGGATTAGCTAGCTTAATTAACAAGATAGCATTCACAGCTGCAGGTATTCTTATTGTGTCTCTTGCTATACGTTATATATTTATAGAGCAGGGATATGTGGGCAAAGATGCTATTGATATTGTAAATGATTGCTTACAATTCTTAATGATTGCAGTAGCACTCATTGTAGTAGCAGTACCAGAAGGTTTACCTATGGCAGTAACTCTTGCTCTTGCTTATTCTATGAAGAGAATGGCTAAAGCTAATAATCTTATTAGAAAGATGCATGCCTGTGAAACTCTTGGTGCTACAACTCTTATTCTTACTGATAAGACAGGAACTCTTACAGAGAATAAAATGAAAGTAGTATTCCAGGACTTTACAGATAGAAATGCTGTTATAAATAATATTGTACTTAATTCTACTGCTAATCTTAGTCCTACTGGAGAAGTAGTAGGAAATCCTACGGAGGGGGCTTGTTTGCAATATGTACAAAAATCAGTTGATATCACTGATAAAAGAAATAAAACTCATATAACAGGTAGAGTAGAATTTAATTCTAAGAATAAATATATGATTACTAGTGATGGGACAGTTACCTATATTAAGGGTGCCCCAGAAATAGTAATGAATTTCTGCTCTAATGAGAATATACCTAATTTTGCAGAACAACAATCTAAAGGCAGAAGATGTATTGCTTTTGCACACAAGATTGGTTCTGATATAAATACCCTCTCGGACTTCATATGGGATGGCTACGTAGCTATTGAAGACCCAGTGAGAAGTAATGTACCTGATGCAATTCAGGCTGCTAGAAACGCAGGAATTAAAGTTAAGATTGTGACAGGTGATAATCCTGAAACAGCTGCTTCTATTGCTGCCCAAGCTAATATCTCTCAAACTCCTAATACGATGCTTGGTAAGGAAGTCGAAACCCAGACAGATACTAATTTACGTAAGGTAGATGTATTTGCTAGAACTAAACCTGAAGACAAGCAGACACTTGTTAAGAGATTCCAAAGTATGGGAGAAGTAGTGGCTGTAACTGGTGATGGTACAAATGATTCAGCTGCTCTTAACCAAGCTGAGGTAGGTGTAGCTATGAATAATGGTACTGATATTGCTAAGAATGCAGCTGATGTTATTCTTCTTGATAATTCATTCCCTTCCGTTATCTTAGGAGTTAAGTGGGGAAGAAGCTTGTATAAGAATATTCAGCACTTTATTCTCTTCCAGCTTACTGTAAATGTTGTAGCTATTGGTATTGCTTGTGTAGGTCCATTTATTGGAGTAGACTTACCATTCACTGTTATCCAAATGCTGTGGGTTAACTTAATTATGGATACTTTTGCTGCTTTAGCATTAGCTACGGAACCAGCTAATGAAGCAGTAATGTCTGAACAGCCTCGTGATCCTAAGGCATTTATTATCACTAAGAGAATGTGGTATGAAATCTTTGGTGTAAGTATTTTGTATTTTGGCATATTATTATATTTGCTGATTAGTAATACATATAGCCTTACAGAGTTCTTCACTATCTTTGTTATGTTGCAATTCTGGAACTTGTTTAATGCAAGAGTATTTGGACAAGACAGAAGTATCTTTAACGGTTTGTTAAGTAATCCTGCATTTATTGGAATATGTTTGGTTATATTTATTGGTCAAATTTTGATAGTTCAATTTGGTGGCGATGTGTTCAGAACAGAACCATTAAGTATTGAAACATGGTTAGAGATTGTAGGTCTTACTGCAATTGTACCAGTTTGTAGAGAGCTTTTCTATTGGATTAAAAAGTTATTCAAGTAATTAACGAGAGAGGACTGGTTAATAGCTAGTCCCCTCTATAAATATTAGATTATGATTGTACTTAATATTGGAACCTTTATTATTACAATACTAGTTTGGTTTATAATTGGTATTGTATTAGGTTTATGGTTTCGATGGAAAAAGAAACATAAATGATTAAATTTAAGCCATTAAGTAGTCGAAACGAGAATTGGATTTATCAGCCTGATTTTTATTTGCACGGTAAACTGTCTACTAATTATGAAACTGATTCAGTAGTTATGCAGGATGATGTATTTCATACTCGAATATCTAGATATTATCGAGAAGGGATAGGTCCAACATTCTTAGATATCCCAGAAGGAAAACATTTATGTGAAGTTGATGGGATATTATGTGCTATTTTTGTTTGGAAGAAGATAGTATTTTGTAAAGGAGGTTGGTGACCAGAGGTCCATTTGATGTTTGGTTACGACAAATAGGACTTATTGTAGATATTACAGATAAAGAAGGAGTACTTGATGCTCAAAATAAATTTAATAACAGAGAATCTTTTATATGAAATTTGAAATAACTTATTTTGATTCTTTAAAAAACAAAGAACAAACCATTAGACTCACAGGTATTAATGGAGCTAAAGTAAAAGAAAACTTCATTAGTAGTTATGATCAGAAACGTTATCCATTTAAGTCTATTAGGGCTATTTGAATGTTTATAGATATGCTAGGAATGACTTTAGTCATCTTATTAATATATTTAGCTATAATAAAGTATGACTGAAGATAAAGCTAAGGCAGCTGGTGAAATATTAAATAAAATGGCACTAGTTAGAAACTTAATGCAACATGAATGTAGATCTGATATACCTGATTATTATATAAAGAGCATAAAACAATTAGTTAGCTCTGATGATGGATTTAGGTCAGGATTTTATAAGATAATGTCTGCATTAGGTTCTAAATATTTAGATAGATATAAAAATATACTTAATAGTTTATAATTATGATAATTAGAGGCATATTTACAAATACTAAATTAAGTCCTGAGAGAATGAATTCAGAAACTACTGTACCATATATAGTAGCTAATGAGTGTCCAGGACTTAAAAGAGGTGATTTAGTACAACTTGTAGGTTATGACAGTAAATTTCAAGTTGTCTGGACTTATGCAAGTTCTAGAGAACAAGAAAGTTATGAGACAGTAACAATTTCTGAGATTAATGGTAAACAAATTAATACTATAGGTAAAAATATTTCAAGTATGGAACAATTTGGAAAAATGGATATGAGTGATGTCTTTGGTGATTTAACTAAAGACATGTACGATGATTTTATGCCGCAGGCTGAAGAGGGTGCTAAGATTAGTATTACTGATGGTGTACTCTGCTTTAAGAATAGTGACGGTGCTTATGTAGGTATGTCTCCTTCTGGCAAACTCAAGAAATACAAGATGACTTACCCTATGCCTTGTATTTACAATATTAGTAAGAATTCTGACCAGATTGTAATTGGAGATATTGTAAAGTCAGGCAGATCTTATGGTGTAGTTAAGGCTAAAGCAGAAGATGGTTCTATCAAGATTATGAACTTCAATGGTAATATCAATAATAAGATTGCTATTGAAGATGAGTTGATGGGTTCTGCAACATTCCGAGTTATTGTCAATCCATTTAACTTTGATTCTTCTAATGGATTTAATCCACTAGCACTTGCATTTATGAGTGGCAACAGATTCGATGTTAAGAATCTGCTTATGATGTCTGCTTTTAATGGTGGTGGATTGTTTAATAATGCAGGTAAAGGATTTAATCCTATAATGCTTATGGCTCTTGCAGATAAGAGTAGTTCTGATTTTATGACTATAACGCTTATGAGTCAGCTTATGGGAGGTGGCAACATGTTTGGTAATATGTTCGGAGTAGCAAACAAGCCCGCTGCTGAGACTCCAGAACCATCAGAATTAGATAAGATTAATGCTAAGGTAGATACACTTACAGATAATGTAAATGCTTTAGTTAGTGCATTAGCTAGTAATATTAAATCACAAGCAAAGGAGGAAGCATAATGGGATGTGGTAGTTATTCATATAGTGATGCTGTAGCTAGAAGTCATAGTTACAGATCTCAGTCTATCGAAAAGACATTTAGTAAGAAGAATTTAGACCCTGAAATGAATCCTCTTAATATTAATTTCAGAGAGTCTTGTGATTCTGAGGAGCATCCAGAATCATTTCCTATTATTATTGCCCTTGATGAGACAGGTTCTATGGGTAAAGTTCCTAAATATCTTATTGATAATACCCTGCCAGATTGTGTAGCTAGTATTATGAAGGCGGGTATTGATAATCCTCAAATCTGTTTTATGGCATTTGGTGATGTAGAAGGCTGCTATGAAGAAGCCCCTTTACAAGTAGGACAGTTTGAATCGAGTGATGAACTTATGGAGAAATGGCTCCGTAAGGTTGATCTTGAAGGTAGAGGAGGTGGTAATAACGGAGAGGATCCTCATATGTGTTGGTATTTTGCTGCTAATCACATTAAGACCGACGCCCTGGAGAAAAGAGGTATTAAAGGCTGTTTAATTACAATTAGTGATGAGCCAATTCATAAAACTCTTCCTAAAGAAGCAGTAACTCATTATATAGGTGATGAGTGTGGTGAAGATTTAGCCACTTCCTTCATATATAGAGAATGTGCTGAGAAGTGGGATATTTATCATATTCATGTTGAGCATAGTGGTTACTATGGTGTAGAGGGGGTTTCTAACAGTTGGAAGCCTTATGTAGGGGATAATCTTATTATTTCAGATAAAGAGCACGTAGGTGAATCTATTGCTCGTATTGTTTCTAACAGCTATGGACAGCAAACAAATTCGTAATCAGATAGTACTTGGATCTCTATTTGGTGATGAGGGTAAAGGTAATGTAGTACAATGGTTATGTATGAATAGCCATAAACCTGTTGTCATTAGATTTAGTGGAGGTCCACAAGCTGGACATCGTGTGGTTTATAAAGGTAAATCACACGTATGTTCTTCTTGGGGAAGTGGTGTTTTACTAGGAGTACCAACTTGTCTATATAAAGAAGTATTCATTGACCCGATATGTATCTATAATGAGTATAAGGTCTTAGTTAATGAATGTATTGAAGTTCCTAAGTTATATATAAATCCTAACTGTAGAGTTATTACACCTTATGATGTATTAGCTGATTCTATGGATGGACGAGTAAAGTATAATGGAACTTGTGGTAAAGGCATACATGCTTGTTTTAAAAGAAACAAAGATAATGTAACTTATAGTGCTCATATGTGCCCTTATATAAATGAATATACAGATGTAATTCTACAAACTATAAGGGATTATCACAATCTAGAACGAGACACTGAATTAGATGATCTTTTTAAAGAGGCTTGTACCTTTATTAAAGAACACCCAGAGACCTTTATAATTGGAACTTATTATCCTGATGAGATTAATACTGTTATTTGGGAGGGTTCTCAAGGTCTTCTTCTTGATATGGAAAGAGGATTTATGCCTCATTGTACTCCTAGTAAAGTAGGATTAAATGGAATCCCAGAAAAGTGTCTAGAAAATGCAGAAGTATATTTAGTTATGCGTCCATATTTAACTAGACATGGAAATGGGTACAATCCTTATTCTATGGACTTGGATACATATTTTACTCTAGAAGAACCATCAAATACTAATGATGGACCACAAGGAGAGTTTAAGACGGGTCCTTTTGACTATACTTTATTCGAAAGAGCTATTGAAAGACATTGTTTAGATAATTACCGTGAAACTTATCATTGTAAATTTAACATTGTCATAACTCATTGGGATTGTTTAAAGACTGCATATATTCCTACTATATGTGATTATCAAGATAAGTCTCCAAGGATTATTGGTAAAATACGTTTTATGGAACAATTTCGCACAAGTAATTGTACTATAAATGAGATATATCTAGGAAAGTCTGAAGATTCCAATATTAAGGAATTGTAATATGCCTGTAATAGCTATGGGAGCATTTGTTTTACTTGTTTTTTATTTCTTTAGTATATTCTATATGGAAGATCGTAGGGTAGAAAAACATGTTAAAGCAAATTTATTAATTCTAGTAATTATATACTGTCCTATAATTAATACTGTTCTTATGATATATTTTATGAATAAGAATGCAGATTATAAGAAATCTATTGAAAAATTATTTAATGACTGATTCTGAAACTTTAAAAGACATAAGTAAACAGATAGCTGACCTATTAGTTAAACAAAGTGAGATACAAGATACAATATTGAAAGCTGAATTATCCAAAAATAGATATAGATATTGCGATTATGGTGAAGACATGTATTGGTATAAAATCATTTCGGTTAATGAATGTAACTGTACTATTCTAGAATTGCACTTAAGAGAATCTAACAAATTTGGTTCTATTTCATATTGCGAAGAATCTTTAACTTTGGCTAACAGGGGTGATATAATTACAGAGCAAGAATTTATTGATAAATATAATGAATTTATTAACAAGATTAAATTATGAACCAAGATAATTATTTTAGTGAGACAACACCTACAAATAGTCATCCATCTGCAAAGTAGTGTGATTATTTAGGTGGAGAGCATTTCTTAATCTCTGTTTAGAATTTTTAACATTTCTTAACTTGGAGAGAAGGAAATGCTCTTATATTGTTCTCGTAGAGAACTTGCCGTTTAAGGCAAAGACTACCTATATGAATAGTACTATAAATGTATTTAATATTTATTAACTATTTAAATTCAGTAATTTAATATACTGTTGATGTGTTAAGTTAATAAATAATTAATTAAAGAATTATATTCAATTTGGGCTCGTAGTTCAGCTGGCTAGAACGCTACTTTTGCAAGGTAGATGTCGTGGGTTCGAGTCCCACCGTGGTCCACTAATAAATATGCGAGATTAGTGTAGCTGAAGGCGCATATCTGGCTTCCAATCAGAAGGCTTGCGTGGGTTTGATTCTCGCACGATGTTTACTTCTTCCTTCTATACAATTAGATTATTTAATTAACAATTAAATTTTAAACTGTATGAAAAGAATTATCAAATCATGGTGGAAAGGAATGAAAACTGTAGCAGCTTGGTACGATGTTAAAGACTATCGAGTATTACCATTTACAGTTATTTAATTAGATTTCTACTAGTAAGTGCCAAAGGGGTACTTACTGATGTTGGGAGAGTAAATTTAAATATATGCCTCTTATTTCTAAGGTTCATCACCTTCTCGAAAAGAAATGTGTACACAAGAGGTGCCCGGAGTATTAAGCCCTGTTAGTAAGGGAACTAGACTGTCACTCTAGTAAAACTAAGGGTTCGAGTCCCTTATATTCTGCAAATAATGGAGAGGACCTAGCATTTAACTAGGCGGTTGTTAGAGGTAGCGATCCACGAGTATGCCTGATAGCTCAATGTATTATTAGAATATGGTCACGATAGTTCGCCCGTCTAATGCCATATTCGCCTTTATTTAAGCTTCAATAGCACAGTGGTAGTGCAGCACTCTTGTAAAGTGCGGGTCGTAGGTTCAAATTCTACTTGAAGCTCTTTTTAATATCGCAGGTTGGAGCTCGCCAGTTTCATAAGCTGGAGGTCGTTGGTTCGATTCTAACACTCTGCAACTTATAATAGCTCATCTATTAATTTAGGTGAGCTATTTTTGTATAGATTAATACTTAACAGATTAAAGGAAATGAATAAACTTGAAAAATGGCTATGGGTTAATTGTACATTAAAAGACAATGGGCAGAATAGTAATTCTTTATATTTCTATTATAAAAACTTAGAGATTAGATATTCAGACCATATGGCAAAGCAGAGTACTGGGGATTTACAAATAATTAAGTCTTCTGTATTTGATTCCATTAACTATGCTGTATTTATAAAAGGAAGTGCTAAGATTATGATAATTAATGCTTCTAATACTATAGACTTTATAATACACTATGCACAAGTTAACGAATTGTTAAATACTTCGGCTATAAAATTTACTGATGCTGTCAAGAAGGATGAATTAATTTTACCAGAAACTTTATATATACCAAGACCTATAAGGAATTCTGCAACAAATAAGATATTTAAAAAGAAAGAAGAGTACTGGTCAAATTCAGAAATAAAGTGTCTTAAACAAGCAATATTTTAAGCAATCTTGTGGATTTAGCACTATATTTACTAAATATTTAAAAGAGAATAAGGTAAGTTTTATACAGGCTATAAATCTATATAAGATATTAATCTTCAGTAATAAAACTCCATTTAGTGGAGGAAATCTTAGTAAAGTATATAATTATATAAAAAGTTTGGAATCCAATGAAATTCAAAAAATACAATTATAGTGATAATACAACAGGTACATTTAAATAATAGTGATTTATACATCACAGGTATCTCTCCTATAAATGAATGGGAAGGAACTATAGTTTATAGATTATATAAAGGGGGTAATATAACTAAACATGTTGAAAAGTATCAAAAAGATACTCAACATGATCATTGTATTACTACTCCAACTAGATTTATGTCCATTGACTATCTTTATAACTTTGTATACAATAATGTAGAAGTTGAAGGAAAGTCTTTTAAATTACAAGAAGTTCTTATAGATAATTTAGAACCAGAAACACCATTAGGAGGTAATTTTGAATGATATTTAAAGTAAGTACATTGGGATATATTGTGGAATGGGATAAAGCTTCTTCGAAAGAGAAGGATGCTATGATGAGAGCTCTTGAAAGGGTTAGAACAGCTTACATATTTGAAACCCGAAGAATAATAAAGAGTTCAGAGGATGCTAAAGATTGTAGTTCTCAAGTACAAGAATTAATGCCTTTTATAGGACACAAATGTAAATCACATGATATAGTAGGTGTGTTTAAAGGCGTAGAAGAGACTTGGGAGGACTACTATTATATTATAGAATTAGAAGATGATAAAGTATCATATAATACAATGGTAGATACCATTGAATTTATTGATTAACAATTATTAACTACTAAGTAATTAAATATTATATATCATAGGAACATGAATAATGTATTTTTTAAAGATGGGTTTCTTACATCAACAGAAGCTCAAAATATTTGTAATGTAGCTAACGAAGTTATTGCAGGATTGACAGATTCATTAAATACTGTTCAATTTTATAATACTACAATAACTAGTATTGTATCTTCTGATAATGCAGTAAATGCTGGAAAAGGTACTACAGATACTTCATGGATTCAAGATGCTATAATTAAGATAGGACAATATAATTCATTAATTGCTTGGCTTAAAGAAGCTATTAAGAATAAGGAGGAAGCTCTTGGTGAATTATCAAGTACACGTATTCAAGATTGGTCAGAATATAAAGATTATTCCACTCCTAAATCACCAGGTAAAAAAGCTACGGTAACTAAAGATGATATAATTAAAAATTTAGATGCAATTAAATTAAATAAGTATTTTACTTTGCAATCTAGAGCTGCCGCTATTGGTAAATTTATACATGAAACAGGCTCTGTATCTAGAGCTAAGGTAATGTTAAATAAAGTAATTGCTGAACCAAATAAGATTAGTGGAGCCGGTAGAGATACTGTAGTATATAGATATACACCTTCTGTTGAAGTCGCTGAAGTTAATGGTATGTTCTTGTCTTTAATGTCTGAACATAGAAATTTAAATGCTCAACTTAATAATATTAAAGCTGATGCTATTGAAGAAGCAAATAAACAGAATATAGCTAATGAGCAAGAGTATCAGAAGGCTAGAACTGCTTATTCTAAAGAATATAATGATTGGCTTGACAAAAATGAAGATTTGCAGTCAAGATTCAATCAATATATAATTACTGAGAAAGAAAAGATTAGTAAACTTAAAATTAATGTTCCGGATTCTTTGATGGAAACATATAAGTCTATTAAGGCTTTACTCGCTGAGTAATTAATAAGAATAGATTAAGGATTAGCATTAAATATATTACAGGAAAATAATATAATTTATTGCGGGATTGTCGCAATACCACATATTAGGTATATTTAATGGTCGTTTCCACACATATTTTTATTTTTAAGTATCACCTAAAACATAATCGGGTTAAAAGCATTATGTGGTGTTACTTGGTCTAAGTCTAAGTCTAAGTCGTGGGAACGAGTCTAAAGCTAAGACACATTCTAAGTCTGTGCGGCTAATCCTTATGATATTCTTTAGTTTGTCCTATGTTTCTTTAAACTGTAGGTGCTTCTATAATTAAGATTATAGTGACTTTTAATTCCTATACTTTTCAAGATGAGAAATCGGGAGGTTGATTTCCTACAATCGAGGGGTGGAGAAACTCTCCACCCTTTATTATTTATTTAATTTATTTAATTATGAAGAAATTATTTATTTTTGCTTTCGCAATCATTGCCCTCTGTTCAAGTTGTGGTAATGGTTGTTCTAGGACAACAGACAGTGTAGATTCTACATCTGTCGATACTTGTGATACAGTAGATTCTGCTAAAGTTGATACTGTAAATTCTGTAGATAGCACATCGTTTTCTATGGTGTGTCCTGATTAAGCTACTCTGAAAGGGGTAGCTCTTTTTATTTATGTTAAAACCAAAAGTAATTAATTCGGAAGATGCCTACAGAGGTAGCTTAGAGGATCAAAAAATGGATATTCTGAGTAATTTTCGTTTTGAGCAAGTAGCTATGATTATGGCTTCTCCATGTTTGCCTATCTATAAGAATGAAGAAGAGGACAAACCAGAAATTATTGGATATGAACCTTGGAAAATACTTACAGAGCATGAACTCAGAGTACCCAGTGTTTACGATTTATATTGCTGTGCAGAAAGATTACTTAATGATGTAATTAAAGAAGTACATAAAAACCCTAAAAGTAATTATCAGGGTATAGCCTCGGGTCCATTTAAAGTAACTTATTTATATGGTAATTTAACTCTTGACTTCGTAGTAGAATCATGGGGAAATTATTAACCATATATACAGATGGAGCTTGTCAAGTGTCTACAGGTAATGGAGGTGTTGGAGTTGTATTTATTAAAGATAATGAAGTAATTTATCAATTTAATAAACACTTCAAAAATGTAACTAATAATAAAATGGAAATAATGGCTGTTATTTATGCTCTGCATGCCATTAGTACAAACTTTGATTCCATTACTGTAGTATCTGATTCACAATACGTTTTAGGATGTATAAATAAGGGATGGAAACGCAAGAAGAACCAGAATTATTGGCAGCTATTTGATAAAGTATATAATATAGCTAAAGAGTTTTGTTCAGATATAAAATTTGAATGGACAAAGGGACATAACATAGATGAATATAATAATCTAGCAGATAGATTGGCTGTGGAAGCTAGTCATTTTGCAGATTAGTTAGATTACAATTAAATATTCTAATTAATTTGAAAATGAAAGCAAAGCATATGCGTGAGTGGTTACAGATGAAGCAGAATTGGTGGTCAAAATTACCAGCTTCAGTACAGAAGGCAACAACTAAACCAGGTTCAGTAAAAACACGATGATTATCTTAATTATTGTTTTAGTATGTCTTATATTATTAAATCCTTATATAGACATACAACAAGATAAGATAATTATTTGGTATAATTGGTTTACCGAAAGAAGACATTATATTTTATGGAAACCCCAAAATTCTTGAGAAAGTATAAATTGGTTTTTAAAGTTATTAAATATGTCATTGGTTTTATAGCTATGATGTATTTAATAAGTATGTGTACTTACTTAATTAGCAGTGAGAGTACATTTTGTTGCATTATGGGTATGTTAATATTAGCAACTATGGCTGTGTTAGTAGTTACCTTAGTTGTTGAAAGTGTTGATAAATTAAAAAGTTTATTTAAATGAGAAAAGTCTTTTTATTTGCGAGTGCTTTAATGTTATCATTAAGCTTTACTAGTTGTGAACGTATCGATGCTGGTTGTGAAGGTATCTTAGTTAATCTCTATGGCTCTGAAAGAGGTGTAGATGATGTATCTATGGTAACTGGACGAGTATTCTATAATCCAGCTACTCAGGAAGTATATGAGTATCCTACTTATGTACAGACTATTGACTATGAGCCATTTACAATTAATGCTAAGGATGGTTCTGAATTTAAAGTTGATCCAAATGTAAATCTTAAAGTTAAGGATGGTGCTGCTCCAAAGGTATTTCGTAAATATCGCAAAGAATTAACTGATGTGATTAATGGTCCTGTATTTAAGTATGTAAAGGATGCCTGTCGTATTGAGATTAATAAATTTACTACAGACCAGATTGTGTCAAATCGTGAAGCTGTAGAACAGGCAATTGAGAAACGTCTTTCTAAACTTCTTGACAAGGAAGGATTTGTACTTGACCAGTTTACTAGTGGTTTGCAATATCCTAAGACTATTGTAGAAGCTGTAGATGCTAAGAACAGAGCTATTCAGTTAGCACAGAAAGCAGCTAATGAAGTACAAGTAGCTGAGGCAGAAGCAAAGAAGAAGATTGTAGTAGCCGAAGCAGAGGCTAAGGCTAATGCCATTGTAAATGCTTCTCTTACACCATTGCTTGTTAAGAAGCAGTGGATCGAAGCTTGGGATGGACATCTTCCTAAAGTTACAGGTAACTCATCAACATTAGTAGGACTTGATAAATAATTTGTTATGTTTGGTTTATTTATATTCTGTTTAGTTGTGGCAGCTATTGAATTTATGCTTGTCATAGATTTAAAGCCTAAGATAGGCATACCTCTTTATGCATTTATAATAGCATTATTACTGTTATTTGTTCCTGTACTTAACATCATAGAAGTAATAGTATTTGGCGTATCATTAACTATTTGGTGTCATGATGGGCTGAGTCTTGCAGGTTCTAATCCAGTTTCTAAATTCTTTAAAAGGCTTAATCGCGATATTTAAATGATAATTCAAGGTAATTTTTATCGAATTGAACCAATAAATGATACTTCTCCACTATGGGATTTATATTTGCTTAGAAAAGTGAATAGTAAAACTAATCCTAGAGAAGAATTTCAATTAGAGGGCTATGGTATGCCTTTAGATTCTGCTATTGGTAGAATAATTAGATATGCTATTAATAGCAAATATGGAAAAGATGAGATTACGACCTTGAAAGAATATTTAAATGTTTTCAAGCAAATTCAAGAGGAGATCTATAAAGAAGTCGGAAGATAATTATTCGGACCTATTTAATAAAATAAATAGTTTGTGTGATTGTTTAAATACAATATATCATACAAACTATGGTGGTTGTTGTTATGTAGCCTATGTAATAGCAGAAATACTTGAAAGAGAAGATATTCCATTTGAAGTATTAGTTTCAGAACCTCGTTATGAAGATGATGGTTATCCTGATGATTTTGAAGATTTAGATGATTCAGTATATCATATATGTCTGGAGGCTAAACCTATTAAAGATACGTATAGGATAAATGTAGGTACATATAGTGAGGAAGAATATTTTCATTATAATAATATTACTTCACAAGATATATACAACTTCTATACCAATAATGTTTGGAACTCTTTTTACGAAATTGCTAAAAATAAGTTTATTAAGTATATAATTAATTTAATATATGACAACTTCAGTAGCGATTTACGAGAAGGACGGTCAAATAGTTCAAACACATAGTTCCTTTATTTATGAAGATTCTATCTATAAAGTATTTAAAGGTGGAGTTTCTTTATTTGAGGAAAAACAATATAGTACTAATAAACCTTTGAAACTTAAAAAGAAAGACTTTATAAATAGAAAGAAAAAAGCAGATGAGTATTTTATTAGATTTTTAACTCTGGAATTTGCTCCAGAATCTTACTTAATTAAAGAGGGTTATACACTAATTAATAGTAAATGAAAATGAAGAAGGAAATTGCTAGTTATAAGCTTGGTCAGTTTGTTGATTTTAAGGGTGTTGAAAGATTGATAGTTGCTTGTGCTGTAAGTATGCCAGTAAAGGAAGGTCTTACTGCAACTTGGAATATTCCAGGTGTTGAGGATTCTTTCGAGATTGTACGAGCCATATCTATCGGCATTGCAGTATATAATCCGGAAGATGAGTTTAATCTTACTTTTGGTAAAGAACAAGCTTATAAGAAGGCTCTTGCAGGAGATCCTTGTTGGTTTGTTGGTAAAGGCGGTGTAATTACTAAAGAGTGTATTGATGCACTCCTGACAGAGAAAATTAATCACTTTATTAAGAATCCTGAGATAGTCATTAAGGATTATAATGCTAACAAGGCTAAATATGAGCAGATTCAGAAAGAGAAAGAGTACATTCAGAATGCTTCTCCTGCAGAACAAGCAGTATTAACTTTAATATCTAGAGGGGTAGATGTGCAGGGAGTTATTGATAAAACAAAGACCCTAGTAGATGCAGTTGAGAACGGTTCTAGCCTGGTTGATTAAACTATTTATAATTGTAGGAATCATATTTATAATTGCACGTATAGAACAATTAAATAATAATATACAGAGTATCCCTTCTAATAAAGAAATAATTAGAGATTCTTTAGTTAGGGATACTCTAAATCACACTAAGGATTCCTTAACAATTAAAATAGTAAAAATAAGAGAGACGTATGAAGATAAGAAAGCTATTATTATGTCTAATGATACTTCTGCCGACATACAGTTTTTCACAAACTACATCAACCATTACAATAACTCCGGAACAACTGAAAACAACTAATCTTATATTTCTAGAGCATGAGAAATATACAAAAGAAGTTCCATTATTAAATAAGAAGATTGAAACACTAGAAAAGATAAATAAATCTTGGTTACATACTGATTCTATAAGAAGAATTAATGAAAAGCAATATAATACTATTATTAAAAAGGATAGTATTAAAATAACACAATTACAAAGTTCACGCAAAAAATATAAAGTTGTAACTAAGATTAGTATAATATTAAATATCGTTCTTGCATGCCTATTGGTAAAGTAAACTATAAAGATCCAAATGGATTAACTTATAAACATCCAGAAAGAAGTTGTAAAAGATGTTTAAAATATCCATGTATAGCTAATATGGATAAGTTATATAGTGATTTTGCTAAATATGGATGTAAGCACTTTGATGATATGAATGTGTTTCATTAATGGAGCAAATAACAATTCATGCTAAGCTAGTTGCGGAACAAATAGATGGAATGGGATATACTAATTATGTATTTGAAGATTTGAATCCTAAGGATGAGGACTTTAGATATATAATGTGTGTCCGATTTCCTAATTGGGAGCAGAAAAGTATCGAAATTGATGAAATTGGATATTTAAATATAAGATATGTAGAAGGAGGAAAAGATACATGGTTTGATGGTCAGAACCTAATACCTTATAAATATACTAATGTCATATTCCTCAAGTTTATTGAGGATAAACCTAAAGTTGATATAAGTGAAATTATTTTAGATTAAATTTATATTGTAGATTATTAATTATTAGATTACTATGAAACATTATTTGAATTTAATTATATGACAGTATTAGGAGATAAGCTTCAGGCAGCTATGAGTAAAAAGGCAAGTGATATTACTACTTATGTATGGAAAGGTCCAAAGGTTAATGGAGAGCAGCAAGAAATCTTAATGATTGATGCTTCCTTTGATCAGCTTAAGCAGTGGTATCGTCATTGTCAGCAAATGCTTTATAATGAGGATTCTAAAAATCCAGGAAGAGTTACCTTACTTGAGATTGTACAGGATCAAATTAGTCGTTGTAGAGCAGAACTTCTTGTAAGATGGCTCATGTCTGAGAAGCAGTATTCTAACACAAGATGTTTAGAAGATTTACGAAAGTTAATTAGTAACAATAAAGATACACTAACCCCAGAGGCTATTAAATCATTCCCTATTAGTAAGGTAATGGATGGTCTTCCTATCGATTATCAGCAGGTACCTGTTAAATTGGTAATGGATGCTTGTCTTGACCTTTTGGGAATTTTTGATAATAGCCATATCACACTTAACTTTATTCTTAAAATGGGTCTGTGGTTTACTCCACGTGAGATGCAAAAGGATTTGTATCGTAAAGACCCTGAGACTGGTAAGGCTAGAAATCGTATTGATGTAGTTAAGGAAGAACTTAGAATTAGTTTGAGACCTAATCAGTATTTACGTATTTGTGACACTGGTTTGTCTTATACTGAGTTTAAGGCAATCTATATGCTGCAGAGAGATAAATATTCTAACTTAACTAGTGAGCAGCTTAAGTTACTTTCTAATAAAATTCTGTATCGTTTTCAGATTCAGTGTGAAGAGCAGGCTAAACAATGGCTTACTAAGATTGATGAAATTAATAAAGTTACTGCAGATAAAGGTTGGGATGTAACACGTGCTGACTTGTAATAAGTTAGCATACTAGTGAAAATATTGTCATAAGTGCCAGTAATGCACGATTTATTTGAGCCTGTTTCTCGGGATGAAAGGCAGGCTCAAGCACTTAAAGCTTGGATTAAAGCTAAAGGACATGGGACTATTGTAGGATGCACTGGTTTTGGTAAGACTTGGGTAGCTATGAATGCTATAACTAAATTACGATCAAAATATCCTACAATGTCAGTACTAGTGGTAGTACCTTTTGATAACTTAAAAGAACAATGGTCTAAAGAACTTGACGAGAGAGGTTTAGGATTTAATACTGATGTAAGAGTAATGATGGGAGCATCTAAAAAGGAATGGTCTTGTGATTTACTAATTATTGATGAAGCCCATAAAATCAATAGTGAAGTTCTTAGTAATGTTCTTACAAATACTAAGTTTAAATTGATACTTGGTTTAACTGCTACTTTTGAAAGACTGGATGGAAGACATGAAATTTTAGCTAAATATGCTCCAGTTGTAGACACTATAACTATGGAAGATGCTCTCTTTAATGGGTGGGTAGCTAAATATAAAGACTATGTAGTTGTCATTGATGTTCCTGATATTGATGTTTATCAGAAATATAATAAAGAATTTAATGAACACTTTGAATTCTTTCAATGGGACTTCAACAAGGTTATGTCTATGACAGGTAAAAATGGTTTTACTAATAGATGGCAATATTGTAAGGATACCTATCCTGATAATTATGCTATGCAAAAGGACTGTTTAAAATCTGTCACATTTCATGCTATGGGTTTTATGAAAACTATGCAGTCTAGAAAGAAGTTTGTACAAAATCATCCTGAAAAAATAAGAATAGCTAAAGAGATAATTAAGTATAGAAGTGATAAGAAGATTGTTACTTTTAATGCTAATACCGCTATGGCTGAAGCATATAAAGAGGGATATGTTTATACTGGTAAAGAAGGTAAAAAGAAGAATAGAATAACACTAGAAGAGTTTTCTAAAATGCCAAGCGGAGTATTAAACAGCTGTAAGATGGCAATTGAAGGCTTAAATGTACCTGATTTATCAGTAGGTATACAAACTGGCATAGATAGTAGTAAAACTAAAGCTGTACAGTCTCTCGGAAGAGTGGTACGATTAGCAAAGGGTAAACTAGATGCTGAATTTTTTACATTAGTAATTAATGATACTGTAGAAACTAAATGGATGCAAAATGCCAAGAAGGATTCTCAGATTGAAATTATTGATGTAGAGAATTTAATGCATGTTCTTAAAGGCGAACCATACGAGCTTTATAAAAGAAAGATTAAGAATTTTACATTTAGGTTTTAAGATATTAGAAATGGAAATGTATTATACAAAGAAAGAGTATAATTCAATGAAGAGTACTCTTTTACGTGAAAATAAGTCCTTGAAAAAGCAAATTTCAAAATTGCAAAAGAAAATAGAGGATTTGGAATATGCACATGAGGTTGTTTTTGAACCCGACTTCGAAATGAATCCAGTGGCTGAAGAAACCGCTGAATAGATAAGTCTATAATATTCACGTAACTAGACTCTAAAGCTATAACAAGTATTACAAGTCTAGTGTTAACTATCTAAATATGTTAATTATACGTGAAGAATTTAGAACTTAAACAGCAACTTGTATTTTGTGAAAAATATAAAATTGATGCAAATCAATTATTGTTGCTAGAAATTATTCTCATCGCTCAAGAGGGTGACGATGCAGAACTTGTCCAGCTTTATTCTCAATCAGAGGCAAAGGGAAGCCTATTGGAACAATTAATTAGATTACAAGAAGTAGGAGTAATATTAAAGTCTTATAAGTTGCCTAAGAAAGGTGAACGATTAGATTTATTTAGTATTCCTATTAATAGAAATCTTGTAAAAGACTTTTATAAGTGTTCTTTTGAATTAGGTAAAGAATTATTTGAAGAATATCCTCAATTCGGTTTTATCAATGGGAATCCAGTTGGTATACGTAGTGTTTCTAAGAAGTTTGATAGTCTAGAAGACTTTTATCGCTTCTATGGAAAGACTATTAGGTGGAAACAGGAAACTCATGACCATATTATTGAATTAGTTAAATGGGCTCGAGAGAATAATATTCTCTGTGTAAGTCTGTGTAACTTTGTAATAGATCATAGATGGGATGAATTAGAGGCTCTTCGTAATGGAGATTTAGCTAATACTAATTTTGATGCCATTAAGGTTGTATAATTAAATATTATGGCAGAGAAAATTAGTGGTTTAGAGGAGTTCTTTCAATTAGTTAAAGAAGGAAGAGAAGGACACAATATAGGACTTAGTACAGGTTCACCTAAGTTAGATTTATATACTGATGGAGTTCTTCCAGGTACCTCTTATTTAATAGGAGGTGCTTCAGGCAGTGGTAAATCTACCTGGGCTCTTTGGACTTATGTATATCAACCATTAATGCATTATTTAAATGGGGATAGTTCAGAAAGAGACCCTAGATGGTTATTATTCTCACTAGAGATGACTCGTAGTCAAGTATATGCTAAATTAGTTAGTATGTACATATTTGACAATTATGGAGTTGAACTGCGATTTAAGCAGATATTCTCTAGAGGAAAGGACTGTGTATTATCTGATGAAGAATATGAACTCCTAACTAAGAGTGCTGACTTTATTAGAATTCTTGATGAAAGATTATCTTTTTATGAGGGTAGTCTTACAGAGGCGGTCTATTTAAAGGAAGTAAATGAGGAATTATTGAAATGGGGTAAATTTGAGAATGGCAAATACATTCCAAATAATCCTAACATGTTCCTTGGTATTATGATTGACCATATGACCTTGGTAAAGGCAAGTGGCGGTCGAACTAAGAAAGATGAAATTGATGCAATTTCTAGAGATTCTGTTCAAATCAGAAATAATACTAAAATTGTATCTCCTATAATGATTTCTCAGTTTAATAGAAATGCTAATGGTCAAGAGAGAATGAAACAAGGTCTACAAGACCCATCTATGGAAGACTATAAAGACAGTGGATCATTACTTGAGGATTCACAAGTAGCTATAGGTTTATTTAGTCCACATAAATATAAATTATCTACTTATAAGAAATATAATATCAAGATACTGGAGCAGTGTTTTATTGGTGTGTTTATCTTAAAGAGTAGATTTGGTTCTTCTGACTTAATGATTCCTACTGGTTTTTATGGTGATTGTAGTCATTATGCAGATTTACCTAAACCTGAGAATATATTTGACTGGGAGAAATATACTAGTCCTAATTATTTATTAGAAGAGGGTGTTCAGCAATTAAATGTTGAACTTAATCATATAGATGAAGAAGAAATAGATGACAATAATCAAAATTCTAAATATTCATTTATATTATGAGTAATCTTATTTGCTTGGCAGGTTTATCAAATAGTGGAAAATCAACTAGTCTTCGTACTCTTGACCCAGAGTCTACATTCATTATAAGTTGTACTAATAAGCAGCTTCAAATTCCAGGATTTCGTAAGAAGTATCCTAAGGTAACCATTAGAGATAAAAAGCTCATTGGCAATTGGTATATTCAGAATAATTATACTAAAATTGAGAATGTATTGCATATGATTTCTGATTCACGCCCAGATATAAAGGTAATAGTTCTTGATGATATTAATTATCTGTTATCTAATGAAACCTTTGAGAATGCTACTACCAAGGGATATGAGAAGTTTACATTGATGGCAAAGAATTATTATGATTTGCTAGCAGGGTGTCAACTTCTTCGTGATGATTTAACTATTGTAGTTATTTCACATACTGAAAATTTTGGAACTGATTTGGACCCACAATATCGTCTTTGGACAACAGGTAAGATGTTAACCAATCAGATTAATTTGGATGGAATGTTTTCATACATTATTTATTCAGAAAGAATTGTGGATGATGTAGATGGGGAAGTACATTATCGTTTTAAGACTAGAACAGATGGTAATGATACTTGTAGAAGTGTAGCAGGCTGTTTTGATGAAAAATATATTGAGCCTGATATGAAACTGGTTATAGATACTATCAATGCATTTGAAAACGAAGATTAAGACTATTTAACTAACTAATTAACTAATTATTGAATATATGAAGCTGGACATTGTAATGCACTATTCTGTTGATGAAGCAACAGGAGAAATCACTTTTATTGGTAAAGATGAGATTAAGGTAGATACTGCTAAGAAAACTTCTTCCTCTAGAAAGAGTTCTACTAAGAAAGACGAAAACCCTGAGCCTATTGTAACACTTGATTCTACTAAATTAACGCTTACCCAAGGAGCAGTTGATTTATTACAAGTCTGTGAAGACTGTCGTATAGACATCAAGTATGACAAGAAAGGCAAGCAGTGGCTTCCAAAGATTGGAACAGATGCTGCTTTTAAATCTAAGGGAGGTAATTTACTTTCAGGTAAGAATACTGTACGATATGGAGGCGCTAATAATAAGAAGTTAGCAGGATATGGTACTACCTTTAAAATGGAACCAACTGAAGATGAAGGTATTTATTGGCTTGTAGGAGACAAAATGCCTGAAGAACAAGAGGTTCCAAAAGAGTTAGTTAATATTGAGGACGAGCTTGATATAACTAACTTGGATACTATAGAAGAGGAATCTACAGACTTATCAGGTCTGAGTTATACTCTCTAATAAAATAGAGTTAATTAAATATATTAGATAACAATTAATTTATTAGATTATGATTACTTAAATTTTGAAAATTATATAATATATGTCATTTAATTTTGCTATTTCATCTGATTCTGCAGTTCGTAACAGTCGTCGTCCACTCGCACCATGGGAAATCCATGATGTAAAGTTTAAGGGAGCTGAAATTCGTGAGCTTAACGGTAAGAAAGACCCTAATGCTCATTATAAGTTGCTCTCTATTAAATATGAGAATGAGGATGGCTACTTTAATGTAGATTTGTTCTTCCCTAAAGATGGTGATGACGTACGACCAGAATTTGATGGTGCTAATGGTGGTAAAGTTCAGATGGCTTCCTCATTTGAGACCACTATGGCAATAGTAAAACAGACTGCACAGATTCTTAACCCTAAAGGTTTTGAACAGATGCAAAAGCTGAGTGTTAAATTTAAGAGCTTTGATGATGTTGCAAAGACTTTTATTAAAGTAACTACACCAGCTATTGATACAGATATTAAAATTAAATTGACAGGTAAGAATCGTGACGGTAAGGTAGTTGCTCAGATTCCACGTATCTTGGCTTTGAATAAGGAGGGAGAAGCATTTATTTGTGACAATTATATTGGTCCAAAGCTCTTCTGGTCTGATTATGAGGCGGGTAAGCGTGATGAGTATTTGAAGTCAACTCCTACTGACCCAGATAAAGCTGTCGCAGATACAGCAGGAGTAGATGAAGCTCCTAAGGATGATTTGGATCTCGATAGCTTGCTTTAATTAAATAATTCTCTATGGACTTTAGTTTTGAACCTAAAGTTACTAGGGAGTTTCTTCTAAGTGAAAACAATGAGGAGACATATATGAGTTATTATCTAGGAATACCTGTAGATAAAGGCTTGTATGTGTCTCCTCTACGTTCTGACCATCATAAAACTTGTGGATTTTTTAGAGGTAAATCTGGCAGACTTTACTTTAAAGATTTTGCTAC
>ERZ1106919.294-NODE-294-length-42493-cov-331.551581_pt1 | contig 42493 bp, 38 predicted proteins | sample MGYA00403654_ERZ1106919 | MGnify/ENA primary metagenome ERZ1106919 (study PRJEB35170, sample SAMEA104062450) | human gut metagenome | biome: human gut; feature: human-associated habitat; material: faeces | place: Denmark | collected 2012-10-08 ... | reverse complement strand
TGCTTTTGCTAACTGCCATTTCAAAGGCGAATTACACTTGCCAAAAAGTCTAAAAGTCATTTCAGAAAACGCCTTCTGTAACAATGATTTTTCTGGAACATTAACATTACCATCTACCCTTACCCATATCGGTAGCAATGCATTTGCATACAATTGGCGATTGATGGGAATTCTTGACATTCCACAAGAAGTAGAGAGCATTGGAGAAAACGCATTTAGCAATTGTAAAATGCTGGAAGGCATCATCTTTCCAGAATCTATGGAGACTATTCGCCAAGGCGCATTCAATGAATGCTATGGTATAAATTCCATTATATGTAAAGGAACGATGCCTGCCCATATTGAGAGCGGAGCTTTCGATGGCGTAGCCAAGGACAACTTCACTCTCGAAGTTCCTGAATCTGCCATTTCCCAATATCAAGCAGCACCAGGCTGGAAAGACTTCAAGCGAATCGCAGCTCACCACGAGCTCGTTTGCCGTCCATCTGTAGCCTGCGCCTTGAGCACGGAGCATAAGCAGAAACTTGTGATTAACGCAGAAGGCGAGTGGGAAGTAGCCAGCAAGCCAAACTGGTGTGAGGTTTCTCCTGCCAGCGGCAACAAGAAGACAGAAGTTACTTTGACCATCAAGGGAATGGCTAAGAATGCTGATAGTCGTGATGGAAAGGTGGTATTCCGCCTGAAAGACAAAGACTATACCCACGAATGTAGCGTTTCGCAGTATGGTTATGAATATGGCGAGGACGAATGGATTACCCTGCAGAAGGCAACAAAGGGCAATAATGGTGGAATCAACATCGTTCTGCTCGGCGACGGCTTTAACGCAAAGGATATTGCCAGCGGCAAATATCTGAATGATATCAAGCAGGAAGTGGAGTATTTCTTCGGTATCGAGCCTTACAAGACTTACCGTGATTACTTCAACGTTTATACCGCCATTCCGCTTTCTACGGAATCGGGCGTAGGAACCGTGAACACCATCCGCTACAACCGATTCAATACCACCTTTACCGGTGGCGTAGGATTGAAAGCAGATTATGATGAAGTATTCGATTATGCTCTGGGCGCTCCAACCGTCAACAAGGGCAATCTGAATCAGACCCTGATCATCATGGTTCCTAATTCCACCGATTACGGCGGCATCTGCCAGATGTGGGAAGATGGTTCGGCTATTGCTTTCTGTCCGCAGAGTACCTACGGTTATCCGCTCGATACCCGCGGCGTCATCCAGCATGAGGCAGGCGGACACGGATTCGGAAAGTTGGGCGATGAGTACATTTATCACAACGCCTTCATCGATTTCTGCGACTGCACCTGCTGCGGACACGTTTTTGAATTCAACGCAGCCAAATCGCTTGGTTGGTTTGATAACCTGGAACTTACCGGCAAGATGCATAGCGTAGGCTGGAGTCATCTGATTTTCGACGACCGATATAGCGACATCGTAGATATCTACGAGGGAGGCTACATGCACAACCGAGGCGTATTCCGTTCGGAGCCGAACTCCTGCATGAACAACGATATTCCTTACTACAGCACCATCAGCCGTGAGAGTATCGTGAAGCGCATCAAGGCTTATGCCGGAGAAACCTACAGTTTTGAAGATTTCGTTAAGAACGACAAGCGAGATGCGGGAATCGTAGAGAGCCGTGCTTTCGGCGGCAATGGCGACCAACGCACATCCGGAACCTACCAGCATGCTCCAGTCTTCCATAAAGGCAGTCCGCTGAAAATGGCAAAGGTTAGAAAGCATCGCTAAGAGCGAAGGCAAGGTAAATCAGAATATGGACCATTAAAACAAGAAAAAAATGAAGAAACATATAATAAGATACGCCAGTTTTGCGTTGGCTATATTAGGAATGGTTTCATGTAGCGAGGAGGTGGAAACAACCTCCCGCTACAAGGATGCCCAATCTACGCCGATGACTTTTGCCGTAAGCTATCCCGGCCAGAGCCGTGCCACGGCAACCAGTTTCGAGTCAAACGACAAGATAGGTCTCTACGTGGCAGAAAGCAAGGCTCCACTCGAAATAGGCGGCAATCTCGTGAACAACGAAGCGCTCACCTACGATGGCAGCAAATGGGAAGCCGCCCGCACCCTCTATTGGGACGAAGGCACCTACAACGCCTACGCTTACTACCCATACATACAGGGCATAAGCAGCACGACAGACCAGCCTTTCAGCGTAGCTCTCGACCAGAGTACCCCGAAGACGGCAACTGCACCCGGCGGTTACGAGGCAAGCGACCTGCTCTTTGCCACCAGCAAGGACATCCAGGCATCCAACTCCCCTATCAGCCTCAACTTCAAGCACATCATGAGCAAGATCAAGATACGCCTGATCAAGGGCGAAGACTTTGAGGGAGACATGCCTACCCATGCCCAGGTAACCATCCACAGCACGGTACCTACAGCCACCATCGACCTTCAGGCAGGCGTGGCAACCCGTTATGTGAAGGGAACCCAGCAGAGCATCATCGCCCATCAGGAGAGCGACTACATCTACTCGGCCATCATCGTGCCTCAACGCATCGAAAACCGAAGACCACTCATCGAGGTGGTAATGAAAGGTGTAAGTTATCTCTACGAGAGCAGATTCCAGTTTAAACCCGGAACCGAACATCTTGTCAACTTCATCATTTCTGACAACCCAGACCAGGTGAAGATAGAGATAGGCGGTGAGATTCAGAACTGGGGGAAATAAATAAGAAAGCCTTTCTCCCGAAGGGCTATGAATGATAAGAATACAGAGAATTATAAATGAAGAAAACGGTATTGATATTATCCCTTCTAGCATTCCTTCTCGGAGGATGGGTGGCAGCCTTGTGGCTGCTGCCCTCTGCCGTTTATAAAGGCGACTGTCAGGAAATCCGATACGGAGTGAACGAAGGACTGGAACTTGTAGAACAGGACAACGGCGCGAAAGGCAAGCGATACGTGGTAGAAGATGCAGACGGAAACGAGCTGTTTACCATCCCTTTGCGTGGCTGTCTGCTAGACACCCGTTTCCGCAACGGGCAGCTCCGGTTCCGCGAGCAAAACTCTAAGAGAGAGGGATTTATCGACCGCCAGGGTATGGTAGTATTCACAGAAGACAATAAAAATGCGGTTCCGGAAGCCAACAGGCAGCAGGCGCAGATGCTGATGAACGGAGAGACGGAAGAAGGCACGAAGAGTGCGGCTGATTACCAACCGGAAGAACAGGCAAGCAGGCAAGCGAATGCACCAAAAGCAGGAAAGACCAGCCATCTTTCGCAGGTAAATCTCAAGACGATGGCACAGTCGAATCCTTTCTACAAGGAAGCCTCGAAAATCATGCAGGGCAAATTCACAGAGACCGATGCCAGACGCTGCCATACCATCCTCAACTACTGCGAACATTTCCGCAGAGCCTATACCACCAAGGATCTAGATTTCCTGAAACAGGTATTTAGCGACAAGGCACTCATCATCGTAGGAAACGTGATAAAACCAGTAGCCAACGACAACAAGTGTCAGGCTGAAGCAAAGGTAACCTACGCCATTCACTCGAAGAAAGACTATATTTCAAGACTGGCGAAGGTATTTACAGTCAACCAGAAGATAGACTTGAAATTCTCGGGATTCCGCATCATGCGCCATCCTACGATGGACGGCATTTACGGCGTCACCCTCCGGCAGCAATACAAGAGCGACCGCTACGCAGACGACGGCTATCTCTTTCTGCTCTGGGATTTCCGCAACCCGTCCATGCCACTCATCCACGTGCGCACCTGGCAACCGGCAGGAACCGTACATAGCGGAGACGATGTAATCAGTATACAAGATTTTAATTTAGAATAATATGATGATACTCTTATTCATATTAAGCCTGTGGTCAGCATCCGTTCAGGCACAAGAGTTTTCGGTAGCAGGTTTCCGCCTGTTGCCCAACGACGTGAGTGCCTTTATCACCCCCGTGCGCGACCTCAACGATGAACCTTGCGCCCTGGTGAAGGTGAAGCACCCTCCGACTTTGCCTTCTCCACCCCGCTCGGAATCGTATCGCGAAAAGATAAAGTGGGCGAAATCTGGCTCTATCTTCCTAAAGGCTCCAAACTGCTCACCATCAAGCATCCGGAATGGGGCGTGCTCCGCGATTACCGGTTCAGCAAACCGCTGGAAAGCAGAATGACCTACGAGCTGAAACTGAAACTGCCCAAGCCTACTCCTATCATCCAGGAGAAGCACGACACCATCGTAGAGGTAAAGACGGTAATAGATACGATTGCCATCCCACAAGTACGTAAGAAGATGCCACTCGCCCTCTACACGCTCGCCACGCTATCCCTTCATGAAGACGGACCGTCCTATGGTCTCTTCTTCGCCCTGATGCACCGCCACGGCTTCTTCATCCATGCCAGCAGCAACCTCAAGAGCATAGGCAGCACAGAGGGAACCTGCAACAAAGAAGGTTTCACGCCGGGCAGCAGCATCAAACCTTATTATACAGGCAATACACGCCACCAGAACTACACCTTTACCGCTGGAGCCATCCACCACATCACGCATGGCTTCTGCCTCTTCGAAGGTGTAGGCTACGGCAAAGCCGCTACAGCCTGGCAGCAGACCGAGAGCAGCGGAGGCGGATACCTGCTCAACGAAGACCTTACCCACAAAGGCTTCGCAGTCCAGCTGGGTGTGCTCGCCTCGTTCAACAGAGTGAGCATCGCAGCCTCAGCCATCACCATCGCCGGGAAACAATGGCAGGGCAGCATCGGCATAGGTATTAAAATCGGAAAACAAAAGAAGTAAGAAATGAACATAAAAAGCATATTACGCAGCATCAGATTTCTTGCCCTCCTGATAGGAAACATGATGATGGCAGGTTGCAGCAATAGCGATAAGCCTGCCTATCTGGAACCGCACCTGATAACCACAGAGGCGACCCACATCACCCGAACAGAGGCTACCCTCAACGGATCAGCCACCATAGAGGGAGAAACTGAAATGCCGAAACTCCTGTTCAGATACGGCACTTCGGAGAGCATGAACCTCAATACCAGCGAGGTTCATGCCCAGGGAGCTGACGTCTCGCTGGTTCTGACGGGGCTCAAAGCGGGCACTACCTATTATTATATGCTGCAGGGCAACAACGGGCGAACAACCACAACCAGCAACATGATGAGTTTCACCACCCAGCCCAATATAAGTCCGAAACTATCGTCGGCTACGCTCTTGAGCCACGGACCGATGAGCGCATTCGTAAGCTACGAAATAACCGATGATGGTGGCGAGCCGATGACCGAAACCGGATGCTACGTTTATCTGACCGGCGAGCCGGAGAACAAGCAGAAATGCATCGTAGAAAACTTTGACGGAAAGAAGGGAAAAATCAAGTTGCGCATCGGAAATCTGGAGCGGAATGCCCACTATGAATTCCAGCCTTTCGCTCGGAATAGGGTAGGAGAAACCATAGGAACCGCCATCAAATATGATACGAGCGACGCCATTACGCTAAACGAAACAGGTGAACTGATCCAGCTGATGGGCAATCATCTTTACGAATATACCCAGTTGACCATAGCCGGAACCCTGAACGGCGAAGACCTCAGCTGTATGAGAATGATGATGGGGCGCGACAACGATAACGCAGTCACCCCCGGCAAGCTATCGGATATAGACCTTACCGACGTTCACCTCGCAGCAGGCGGAATGGTAGGTCCTTATCATCACGAAGCTGCAGAAAACCAGATTGTGCAAGGCACATTTGCCGGTTGCGAGAAGCTCACCCACGTAGTTCTCCCAGCCGATGCAACCACCATAGAGAAAGATGCATTTGCCGATTGCACTTCGCTCCGCGAGATAGAAATTCCTGCCTCAGCAGGTCGCATTCTCCCTTCCAGCGGATGCACGGCGCTCGAAGCCCTTACGGTTTCGCCTGCCAACGCTAACTACAAGAGTCAGGACGGCGTGTTGCTGAATGCAGAAGGCAACAGAATCATCTGGTTTCCGATGGGCAAGAAGGGCAAATACACCCTTCCTTCCGCCTTTACCTCCATTGGCGCCTACGCCTTCAAGGAATGCAGCATCGAGGCGTTTTATCTGTCAGACAACGTCAAAACATTAGGTCAAGGCGCCTTCATGGACAGTCAGATAAAGGAAATACATCTTGGGGCAGGCATCAAGCTGATTCCTACAGGCGTTTTCCAAGGCTGCCGGAAACTCACGAAAGTGTATCTGGGAGCCAACACAGAACAAATCAGCAACTACGCCTTCGACGGAAGTCCGCTTACCGACCTTTATGTTTCAGCTTCCATGATTCCTTACTGCGAAGAAAACGCCTTCGCCAACAAGGTAGAAGACTTCTTCGCCACCTGCGTGCTCCACGTGCCTGCAGGCATGAAAAAGAGCTATCAGAACCATAAAATATGGGGTAAATTCACCCATATAGTAGAAGAATAAAAATGTTGAATAATCATATAATTAAAAGATAAATTATGACAACACCCGAAATAGAAGAGCTCAAATCACTCGTAGAACAGAAATACGGCAAGATTCTTGCCACGACAACCGACTTCGAAGAGTTTTCACTCTATCTGGAGAAGAAAGCAAGTGGAACTATTTCGCCATCAACCCTCAAACGACTCTATGGTTATGTGAGCGACAATCACAAGCCACGCATGGTAACCCTCGATGTGCTTTCCCAATATATCGGTCATCGGAACTACATGGAATTTACCCATTGGCTCAAGACAAGCACCAAGTACAACAGTTCCTTCTTCAAGGCAAACCAGCTGGTAAGTAGCGATTTGCAAGAAGGTTCTCTTGTTTCTATCGGTTGGAGTCCCAACCGTCTGCTGCAGCTCGCTATCTGGGCGACAGTACCTATGAAATAGAGAAATCAGAGAACAGCAAGCTGCAGCCTGGCGACCGCTTCGTAACAGGCTGTTTCATCAAGGAACAGCCCCTCTTCCTGCCCTACATCGAGCGTGACGGCGAGCGTACAGCCTCGTTCGTAGCCGGCAGAAACGGTGGACTTACCGTCATCAGCATCAACGAGAAATAAAATAACAGTAATCAAGAAAAAGAGGAATCCGTGAGCATGGAAGAAACTGAAGAAAAGAAGAAGAAAACGACATCGGGATTTACCGAGGATATCAGCAAGGAGATGAGTAATTCAAACCCCTTGCCTGTGGAGGATGCATTCAGCAATCTCCACCAATGCTACGTGTCTATTTCGGGCCATACACGCATCTTTACAGCCACCAAATACGGCAAGCGTTTCATGTTGAAATGTCTCAAGAACGATTTTCTCTACACCCCTATTTACCGCCAGGCACTCGCCAAGGAGTTTGAAATAGGCCAGCAGCTGGAACATCCCAATATCTGCCGTACCATCGACCTGGAAAAGGTTGACAACCTGGGCACGGTAGTGGTGATGGAATATATTGACGGCGATAATCTGGAGCAGCTCATCAAGAAGAATGCCCTCTCGGCAGAACTCGCCCGCAAGATAGCAGGACAGCTGATGGATGCGCTGGAATACATGCACAACAAACAGATGATTCATCGCGATCTGAAGCCTTCCAACATCATGATTACACATAACGGGCAGAACGTGAAACTCATAGATTTCGGTCTCTCGGATAGCGATTCTTTCTGCGTATTGAAATCGCCAGCCGGAACTTCGGGCTATATTGCTCCCGAACAGATGCTACCAGCTGCCAAGGCTGAACCGCGTGCCGATATTTATTCTCTGGGCATGGTTCTGGGCGACATGGCCAAGGCTACGGGCGATAAGGCGCTCAGCAAGATGGCAGAAATCTGTAGTTGCCGCGACCCGCAAAGCCGTCCGCAAAACATCGCCCAACTGCGCCAACGCCTGTCCTGTACGCCCCGTTACCGCCACGCCTTGCTCCTGCTCTGTGCCCTCATCATCGCCCTACTGGCAGCCCTGGCTGGGAGCTATTATCATCTGGAGAAGAGTGCCCAAGAACCTGCATCTTCGGCAAGCGACAGCATTCAGCCCAACGACAATAAGGTAATCGACTATCAGCTTTGGGATAAATAAAGCAGGAACTTTAAACATATTTATCTCTTTTTCTTTCCATATTCGGCAGAAATACGCTACTTTTGCACCCTATATGGAACAGATTTCACCAATTCAGGCATTATTGCAGCAACGCACCCTGCTCCAGCTGGAGTATTATACCGAGAAAGAAGCCTTCCGCAAGCTTACCGAACAGATGGGCATGCAGCGGAAGGTGAAACGAGGTGATGCCTGGTTCCCGCTACAGGTGGGAAAGAGCTTTTATAATTCGCTGAACCAGACAGCCATAGAGGTTTTCCGAACCTCTGACCAGGATATCGAGCACAATTTTGAGTTCGGTCGCCCCGTCATGTTCTTTAGAAGTGAAGGAAGTGAAGAACTTAAATATTTCTCCTTTACCGGAACCGTGAGTTATGTAGATGGCGACAGAATGGTGGTTACCGTACCCGATTCTGCCCCTCTGCTCGAACTTCAGCAGTCAACCGATCCTATCGGCGTACAGCTATCCTTTGACGAAACCAGCTACAAACTGATGTTCGAGGCCTTGGACCGCGTGATGAAGGCGAAGAACAACCGTCTGGCTTATCTCCGCGATTTATTCTATTCCCATCAGAAGGCAGGAAGATTCTCCTTCGAACCGATGAAGTTCCCTTGGCTCAATCCTACCCAGGAAAGGGCTGTGAACGAGGTGCTTTGGGCGAAGGATGTGGCCATCGTTCACGGACCTCCGGGAACCGGAAAGACTACAACCCTGGTGGAAGCCATCAACGAAACCCTGATGCGTGAGAGCCAGGTTCTGGTGTGTGCACAGAGCAATATGGCGGTAGACTGGATATCAGAAAAACTGGTGGATAGAGGCATCAACGTGCTCCGTATCGGAAACCCGACCCGCGTGAACGACAAGATGCTGGGCTTCACCTACGAGCGTCGCTTTGAGAGCCATCCTGATTACCCTCAGCTTTGGGCAATCCGCAAGGCAATCAGGGAATTAAGAAAGAACAGAAAGAAGGGTAGCGAAAACTATCATCAGAAGATGGACAGGCTGAAGAGCCGTGCTGCCGAGATAGAACTCCGCATCAACGCAGAACTCTTTGGCGAGGCGCGTGTCATCGCCTGTACCCTCGTAGGCTCAGCCCATCATCTGCTGGAAGGCATGAAGTTCGGTACCCTCTTTATCGACGAGGCTGCGCAGGCTTTGGAAGCTGCCTGCTGGATTCCGATGAAGAGAGCCAGCCGGGTGATTCTGGCAGGCGACCATTGTCAGCTGCCGCCTACCGTAAAGAGTATTGCGGCATTAAGAGCCGGACTGGGCAAGACCCTGATGGAGCGCATCGCCGAAAACAAGCCCGAGGTAGTAACCCTGCTGAAAATCCAATACCGCATGAACGACGAAATCATGCGATTCTCCAGCGACTGGTTCTACGGGGGCAAGGTGGAGAGTGCGCCTCAGATCAAATACCGCAGCGTATTGGATTATGACCATCCGATAACGTGGATTGATACTTCGAACGAGGAGAATCAGATAACGATAGAAGGAGAAGATGCTCCCGAGGATTCTGCTTCCACATCATCTTCTGTATCTGCAGCCAATCAGAATTCTGATTTGAACTTCAAGGAGCAGTTTGTGGGCGAGAGTTTCGGGCGCATCAACAAGGCAGAAGCCGAGCTAACCCTGCTCACCCTGGCGGAATACTTCACCAAGATAGGCAAACAGCGCGTTTTGGAGGAAAGAATCGATGTAGGCATCATTTCGCCTTACCGTGCCCAGGTACAATATCTCAAGAAACTCATCAAGAAATATGAGTTCTTCAAGCCTTACCGCCGTCTGATAAGCGTGAATACGGTAGATGGTTTCCAGGGACAGGAAAGAGACGTGATCCTCATCTCCCTGGTACGCTCCAACGATGAGGGACAGATCGGATTCCTGAAAGACCTCCGCCGCATAAACGTGGCGATGACGAGAGCCCGAATGAAGCTCATCATCCTGGGCAACAAGGACACGATGACGAAACATCCTTTCTATAAGAAACTGTGGGAGTATGTGGAAGCTATCAACAACAACGAATAAAATAAAGACTATTTTATGCTACAACGAGACTACATACAGCGGTTGATTCGCGAGTTTATGGCGGCACTCGAAAGAATGCTCGAAAAGAAAGAGGTGGAGGTGAGACGTGAGAAGATCAGGGAACTCTACAATCAATACGTAGGCCCTTACGCCTTCTACAGCATCGCTACCATAGAAGACGTGATGAAGGCGATGGCAGGAATAGAGGACGAGGAGAAGCGACTCTCCAAGATGGACATGCTTGCCGAACTCTATTATCACGAGGCAGATATGGTGGGACAGCCCGCAAGAGACGAACTCCTGAACAAGGCGTTCATGCTCTTCGATTATGTGGAAACCCACGGAGATACGTTTTCCATCGAGCGCCGCAATAAAATGGCACAAATCAAACAGAAGATTGGAGATGCGCTCAAATAAAGAGTGCATCCTCCTTTTTATATTTTTAGGATAACAAAAACTAATCATAAAGTTCAATGGTCAAAACTCAAAGTTCAAATTTCGATGCTGAGTGGCGTAATGGAAATGATAGCGAGATGCGGTGTGAGTCTCTGATTTGCATTAAAAAATATTCTGCTAAGGGTTAGGAAAATGAAAATTCGATTGTAATATAGGCAAAAGAAAAGAAATAAAGTAATGCAAATAAACAAAGAAACGATAGAACAGCTCTTCCGGCAGCATTATCTGAGGATGTACCAATTGGCCAGGGTACTTCTGAAGGATGATGCAGCCAGCAAGGATGTGGTGAGCGAAGTCTTTGCCGATGTGCTCGACGGAAAGACTCAACTGGGTCTTGATAACGAGACAATAGCCAGCAATTCGCCCCTGCCTTCCGCCAACGCCGGGAGCTATCTTCTGGTGTGTGTGCGCCATAAATGCCTCAACCTGTTGAGCCGACAGAAGATGAAAGACCGGGTTCATCACCTCCTGAAAACCGATACTTCGCCTTCGATAGCTCCCCTGGAAGCGACGATTGCCGAAATAGACAGGGAGACCGACAAGTATGAGGCAATTCTGGCTTATATGGATGCAGAACTCACGCCACAAACCCGCAAGGTACTCGATCTCCGTTTTCGGCAGAAACTGAAATATCGGGAAATCGCTACAGAATTGGGCATTAGCGAAGTGGCAGTTTATAAGCATCTGGCGCAAGGCATCAGAAAATTAAAGCAAAAGTTTAACCCTTAGCAGATTTATTATGGACAAGTTTGAAAAAATACTGGATATCATCGACCATCAGGAGAAATATTCTGATGAGGAGATTCGTGAAATATTGCAGGATGAGGAATGCCGAAAACTCTATCAGACGATGATGGAAGTGGATTCTGCACTTGAAAACCCCTCTCCTATTATTAATGTAGATGAGGAATGGGAGAAATTCAGCCAGGAGCATCAACTTCAGGAAGTATCTCATCCTATAACTTCCTGGCGCAAACTGGCAGCATCCATCGCCGGCTTTGTCTTGATTTCGGGTATTGCCTTTGCCGCAATCCATACTTACATCAAGCGCAGCCAGGAACCAACCCAGGTAACCGCAGATACTCATCCGGAAGTCATAAATTCAGATTCCGCAAAGCAGGTAGCAGCAAAGGATTCCCTGACTCATCCGAAACAAAAAAAGCCAGCCATTCACAAGACTTTCGAGAATGTAGCTTTCGAACAGATGATTTCAGAGATTGCTTCTTATTATGATTTACAAGTGAAGTTTGAGAATAACGAGGACAAAACCCTCCGCCTCTATTACGAATGGGACAGCCATTTGAGCATCGAGAACATCGTAAAAGAACTGAACCAATTCGAGAATGTAAACATCGAATTGCAACAAAACGAGCTGATTGTAAAATAACAAGCTTATCAAAAGTAAGCATAATATTATCGACTCTCAAAGTAATCATAAAGCTCAAAGTTCAAAGTTAAAAAGTATCATTATGAGAAGATTTTCAGCCATCATATTCCTGCTATGCACGTTCGCCCTGGCGATGAGCGCACAGCACATCCAGCGCAACTATCACAACCGCAGCATGTCGGACGTCCTCATCGACCTCGACAAGGCTTCCAAGCGCTATAAAATCAGTTTCATCTACAACGAACTGGAGGACTTCACAGTTACCCAGAACGTGAAGACAGCCAATATTCCCGATGCCATCCGCAAGGTAATCGGCTTCTATCCGATGCAGATGACCGTAGGTGACAGCCTCATCACGGTAGAATGCATACGCAAGAGCGAGCACAAGCTGATAGGCAGACTGATAGACAATCACAATCTTCCTGTAGAATTCGCCAATATCCAGCTGCTCAACCCGAAGGATTCCTCCTTTCTCTGTGGAGGCGTGAGCAACGCCAATGGCGATTTCGTCATCCCCTGCCAGCAGAAGCAGGTCCTCATGAAGGTTTCTTTTGTAGGCTATAAGACCATTTGCAAGCTGGTACCTATTGCCCGCATCGGAAATGTGAGGATGCAGGCGAATTCATACCTGTTGAAAGGTGTGACCGTTGAAGCCGCAAGGGTTGTAGAAAAAGTAGATAGACAAATCATCTTCCCTACAAAAGAGCAGGTGAAAACGGCTTCCAATGGTTATGATCTGTTGGACAACTTGTCTTTGCCTACCATTATCGTAAATCGAGCAGAACGCAAAGTTCTGTCATTAAAGGGCGGAGATGTGCAAATACGCATCAACGATGTCAAGGCTAGCATGCAAGATGTATTGGCTTTGCAGCCGGATGAAGTTACAAAGGTGGAATTCATCAATGTTCCAGGACTCAAATATGGAGACAGCAATCTGGATGCAGTCATCAACTACCAGGTCCGCCGACGCTATGCCGGTTATGTGGGTGGAGTTTCTACGATGCAAGGCACCAAGGCTGGTTTCAATAATAGCGACGGTTATTTCAAATACAATGTGAAGAAATCGGAATTCAGCATCAACTACAGTTTCTCCTATCGCTCGGTAGAGGAACGAAGCTATGAGAGTCTCGGTACTTATCATCTGCCCACAGGAGAAACTCTACATCGCAATTATTTAGGTTATGATTCTCCGTTCCTATACACCACCAATAATGTACAGTTGGGTTATAATCTTAGTGAGCCAGACAAATATACATTGAATGTACGGTTGAATTTCTACAATCACAACAGTCCTGTGAGAGGCATGAACCAGCTTTATCAGGAAAGCGGCAAGGCAAATCAATATCTGCAAAACAACAGAAAAATGCTGGAGCAGATTCCATCTCTGGACATTTATTATTCGCTCAACATGCCCCATGACCAGAACCTGGCTCTGAACCTGGTGGGTACTTACATCGGCACAGATTACCAGTATCGTATGAGGGAATATACGTTCAACAAATCGCCGGATGAATCTGTAAAGAACGCTCCGCTGACCGATTACAGTTATGATGCAACTGGTAGAAAGCGCTCTCTTATTGGTGAAGGAACATACAGCAAGAACTGGAAACAGATGGCTTTATCGGTAGGTGGACAATATAATATCAGCCACACAGATAACATCTATGTGGGAAGCAGTAATGCTGATACGGAATTGAAGTACAGCAATCTCTATCTTTTCACCCAGCTACAGGGACAGCAGAAGTGGTTCAGTTATCAGGTGGGAGTTGGCGCAACCAGGTCTTCCATCCATCAGGGGGAGAACGGATACAGCAAATGGCTATTTCGACCACAGGTGACTTTACAGGCAAAGGCTAGCGATCGTCTGAGTTTTAAATGGAGCAGCAAAATCACGTCAGACATCCCAAGCCTTTCCGACTTGAGCGAGTTGCGCCAATATTCCAACAGCTTTGAGGCGCGTGACGGCAATAGCGGTCTGAAGCCATTTACCGGCTACAACAATACCTTGTCGGCTTCCTGGAACATTCCGCTGATGTCTGTGTACCTGGAGGGAAACTGGACGTATTACGACAAGCCAATAGCCACTTCTATCTTGCCCGAAAAGCGGGAGGATGGCTCTTATCTCTTTGTGAGCAAACCGGAGAATCAGAAGAGTCATGATTACAAGCACCTGCTGTTGACTCCAGAAGTTCACCTCATCAAGGATCATCTGGATTTGAACCTCATGTGCGAGTATCAGAACGTCAAGACAAAGGGTTTGGATTATTCCCACGAGTTCAATTACTTCAGTTATGGAGCAGAAATTCGGTACATGACAGGCAATTGGAACATTGGCTATGGTGCCTATAAGGTGGAAAAGAGTTTTTGGGGAGAAAAGACAAACGGCGGAGAGCCAACCTCCAATCTTGCCGTAACCTACAGTTATAAGAACTGGCAGTTTGGCGTTCTCGGATTATTCGTATTCTATCCTCATGGCTGCGTGTATAAGGATGAACTTTTCAACAAGTATGTGCAGCAGAAGAACAAGGTACGCCTTGCTGACCAGGGCAACATGCTTGTCTTTACTGCCAGCTTCAACTTCAGTCATGGCCGCAGATACCATACAGGCAGCCGTAAGCTGAACAATAGCGATAGAGATAATGGTATCAGATAGAATAGTTTTATATTTTCCTGAAATCACAAATAAGCAAAAGGCTGAACTTCCTAACCCGAAGTTCAGCCTTTTTGCATGTCATCAGTAATCCAAATACACATTTTATCGTTTATAGACGACAAAAGCAACAACTTTTTATCGTTTATAGACGATAAAAACGCATCAATTCTATCGTTTATAGACGACAAGCATCATTTTTAGGGCAATTTTGCGCTGGGACGATTACCCTTCTAAGAGAAGAAAATAATATTTCCAGTTAGGAAAATAAAAATCTCTAACTGGGAAAATATTTAGGATGAAAATGACTCAAAACAGACAGCTGAGACTCACTTTCCGGTTTTTCCGGCTCTAAATCGGGCAATAGTCTCAGTTATCCCGTTTTTACTTGCATTTTTTAGGAGAACATGATTTTGTATTTCAGCAAGGTCTAAATCTACTTTAAAGCAAAAAACAAAGCAATTTTGAGGGTTTGGGAGACCTAAAAAGAATGCTTTTGTAAAATCTTTCGAATAATCTATAGGGCTGAGACCGAAAATGAAAAACTGAAAAACCTTCATAAGTCGTTGCTTTCTAGGAAATTAGATTATCGTCTCTTTTCCTTTTACTTGCTTCCATAGTCTCAGTCTCAGAGTCTCAGTTGTTTTTCAAGCACCCCCTCTTCTTCTTATATACTTATATATTATATATATTAATATATAATTAATTAATAATCAATAAGTTACAAAGATAAAGAAAGAGAGCGGAAGAATGGTACCCCCTTTATTTATAACTGAGACTCTGAGACTGAGACTCTCTGCTCATCCCGAAAAAAAAACAGAAGTCTGCCAGCATCCCTGCCAGCAGACTCCTTTTCCATAAACCGAACCTAAATTTTACACTTTCTTTTTCTAGGAAATGCAATTACAATGTAAACCTAAATATAACCTATTACCTTGATGAAATTTCTAATACGCTTTTCTCTATTATAACGCTTTGCAAATGAATACCTTCTTAAGACTATTCAGCAACAGCCTGCTCTGTAGACTCCTGCTGAGTATTCTCTACAGGTGCATCCTGAGCCTTTACTTCCTCTGTAGGCTGCGCATTCTCCACCTGCTCTACAGGAGTTTCGCTTGCCTTTGCCTCTGTTGACTCTGTAGCATTCTCTACAGGAGTTTCCTGCTTGTCAGAATCCTCAACGCTAGCCTGAGAACTGATAGCTGTGCCTTCTACTGTTGAATCGGCTGGAGCTACTGTATCAACTGGAGCTACTTCAGAATTACCCATCATTTTGCTAGAAGCAAAAACATTACTTACTGAAACCATTACCATAGCTGCGATAGCTGCAAAAACGAACTTCTTCATAATCTTATCTTTTAAACTGTTATTACTAATATTGTTATTTACTTTCGTTGTGGATTCATTATCGAACCCGCTATTCATTATCACAAGATGCGTGCCAGAAAATGAGCAAGGCAACTACTTCTCCTGATTATCAGCCACTTATCATTTTCGTATCAAAAACAGAGAGTGGGGAAAAGGGGGAATGAGTGGGGAAAAAATCCACAAAAAAATGGGGATTCCGTTCCTGATAACTTCCATTTTCCCCAAGAAACAGTTTTGTTTCACCCCGAATTCTGGATTTCTTTATTGCTTCAGATTCATTCCCAGACATACAAGAGAGCATGGTTACCCCAAAAGAAAGCACAAAAGCTAGAAAAATGAAACAGATATAGCCCTCAAAAACGCTCCTTTTTTGGAAGATACATTCCTTTTTCAAGTTATACGGAAGATTGATGATTGCGTTAACCGCTTGATAATAAGCCTTTTAGAAGAAAGCAGATTAGAAAATCTTCCAGATTCCAAATCTTCCAATTGTTTTTTCTGCATATCCCTCCTACCTCTATTTATATATATTATATATATAATTAATTAATAATCAATAAGTTATATAATACAAAGAAGTAAAGAAGAAGGACAAACTAAAGATGCATACCAACTCAAAATTAATTGGAACAACTGGAACGCAGCCCCAGGAAAATCCCCTTTTCTCTAGAAGGTAAGCCCAATCCATTTGCTTTTCACCTTAGGAACAGAAAATCATAGGAAAAACATTAATTTTCCTTAAACAAGCCGTTTTCCTGGATTATTTCGAAGTATAGTTAGAAATATTTTCGTATTTTTGCAAAGTATACTTTAAAATATTTCTGTATAGACTAGCAAATTATTAGAAATATCATCATAGACTGTAGATAAATGCAGAGGATAACGCATAAGAGAATCAGAATTTCCTGGCTGCTGCTATTGGTTTACTTGCCGATGCTACTTGCCGTTACGTTTCACCATCATGGTGAAGCGCAGGGAACTCATGCTGATTTCTATTGCGCCGATTGTGCCCATCATGTTCATCACGACGGGCATCTGATAGCCCTACAGCATACCATGCACGACTGTGTGCTTTGCCAATTGCAAAGCACTCCTTATCTGGCTCCATCCCTCGTGGTTTGGGTTGCCATCGCCGTGCTCCCTCTCTCCCCTCGCCGTGCCTTCTGCTCTCCTTGTCTGTGCAGGGCGAAGGGGGTAAAATCTACCCGTGCTCCACCTTATTCTCTGTTTTTATAAATAACTGAATATTAACAGAATAAGGTAACAAATAACATAATGAGAACAATATTGAAATCAATATTGCTGATGAGTCTGTGCTCATCGGCAACAGCCCCTGCTATGGCTATAAACAGAGCAAATCATGATAAGAAGGAAGCAAACATTCATGAAGAAGAGACTAACGATTCTACCAGACACCAGCCGCTGACGGAATCGGGCGTGAAACTGAACGAAGTGGTAGTAACAGGCTTGACGGGCAGCCAGAAACTGAAGCAATCGCCGGCACCTATCTCCTTCGTTTCTGCCCGCCAGCTCGAAATGCAACCTTCTACCAACATCATCGACGCCATCGCCCACCAGCCAGGCGTTTCGCAGATTACCACGGGAAGCGGAATTTCAAAGCCCGTAATCCGTGGCCTGGGCTATAACCGCGTGGTAGTGGTAAACGATGGAATCAGACAAGAAGGACAGCAATGGGGCGATGAACACGGAATAGAAATCGCCCCCGCTTCGGTTCATTCCGTAGAGATTCTGAAAGGTCCGGCAAGCCTCATGTATGGCTCAGATGCGATGGCAGGCGTCCTCATCTTCCACTCCGCTCCTACCCTTGCCAAGGGCGACATGAGAGCAAATTTCTCAACGGGTTATCAAACCAACAACGGACTTTTTGATTATTCGCTCAACTTTGCCGGCAACCAGGGCGGATTTGTATGGAACACCCGCTACAGCGGAAAGATGGCGCATGCCTACAAGAATAAATACGATGGTTATGTATTCGGTTCATCACTCAGAGAGCAGGCATTCTCGCAGCTTCTAGGCTGGAACTACCGCCAGGGGCATTCGCATCTCACACTCGATTATTATCATCTCACTCCAGGCATCGTAGAGGGAGAAAGAGATGAGAAAACGGGCGAACTGGAAATTCCGGAAAGCTACGATGCCAAGAGTTACGGCAAGCCGATGCCTTATCAGCAGATTCATCATTACAAGGCTGTACTTGATAATTCCTGGTTCCTGGGCGACGGCAATCTGAAGTTCCTCCTGGGTTATCAGCAGAACCGCCGTCAGGAGTTTGAGGAGGAAGAGAATCCGAAGGAATGCGGACTCGATTTCATGCTCCATACCATGAATTACGACCTGCATTATCTCTCGCCGGAAATGAATGGCTGGAAGTTCTCTACGGGCATCAACGGTATGTGGCAGCAGTCGATTAATAAAGGTTCTGAATTTCTGATTCCAGCCTATCATCTCTTCGATTATGGTGTATTTGCCACGGTGAGCAAGGAGATAGGCAAACTGAACCTGAGCGGCGGCATCAGATACGATCATCGCCATCTGCACAGCGAGGCTTTGAGAGAAGAGGATGATGCTGAATCGAATGATGCTTTCCGTTTTCAAGCCTTCAAGCGCAGCTTTGAAGGAGTAACCGGAAGCATCGGATTGGCTTATGAAATCCTGCCCGATTTCAATCTGAAGCTGAACCTGGCAAGAGGATTCCGTGCTCCAAACATCAGCGAATTATCATCGAATGGTGTGCACGAGGGAACCCAGCGATACGAATTGGGAAATACCAGTCTGAAGCCGGAAAACAGCTGGCAATTCGACTTTGGTCTGGATTATTCTTCGCCTATCATTTCGGCAGAGCTCTCGCTGTTTGCCAATCGCATCAACCATTACATCTATAGCGAGAAGTTGGCAGATGAGAACAATCTGCCTGTCCTCATCGACGACACGCCAGCCTATCAGTTTACTTCGGGCGACGCCCGCATTCTGGGTGGTGAGGCGAGCATCGACATCCATCCTGTAGAGCATCTGCATATCGGCAACACCTTCTCGTATGTCAACTCGGTTCAGTTGCATCAGCCATCCGAATCAAAGTATCTGCCATTCACCCCAGCCCCTCGCTGGGTTTCGGATGTAAGGTATGAGTTTGTCTGCGACGGCAAGACTTTCGACCATCTCTTCGTAAAGCTACAGATGGATTGCAATCTCCGCCAGAACCATTATTTCGCAGCCAACGATACGGAGACCGCCACGCCATCGTACACCTTATTAAATATGTATGCTGGTACCGACGTGAAGCTCCATGGCAAGCGCCTTCTCTCGCTCTATCTTTCGGGCGAGAACCTTACCAACCGTGCTTACCAGAACCACCTGAGCCGTCTGAAGTATCTTGACGTAAACCAGGTTACAGGCAGAAGAGGCGTTTACAATATGGGCCGTAACTTCAGTATAAAGATAGTGGTTCCGATAGAGCTGTAACTCCCCTTTATAGGATAAGTAATTCCCCTTTTAGGATAAGCAATTCCTCATCAGGAATCAGAATTTTGAATAAACAAGTGCCGATAAGGATGCCAAAAGCTGCCGGAAAAGCAACTTTTGGCGTCATTATCGGCATTTTTTCGTCTAATTATTAGACAAACATTACCACTTTTCTATGATATTTCGTAACTTTGCACCATGATTAAGAAACAAGGAACGATATTGATTGTTGATGACAACCGCAACATTCTTACTACGGTAAGGATGCTGCTGGAACCCATATTCGATGGCATCATCACCATCGCCAACCCTAACTCCATCCCAGCCAAGCTGAGAGAGGAGCACCCCGACGTGGTGCTCCTCGACATGAACTTTTCCAGCGGAATCAATTCGGGAAACGAAGGACTGTACTGGCTCAGGGAAATCAAGAGCCTCAGCCCGAAAACCGAAGTGGTACTCTTTACCGCCTACGCCGACATTCAACTTGCCGTAACAGGCATCAAGGAAGGTGCCGCCGACTTCATCGTGAAGCCTTTTGAAAACGAGAAGATGATTCGTACGCTGGTAGAGGCTAGGGATAAGAACAGGGCTGTGGATAACGTTATCAACAGGAAAGGTGGAAAACCTGGTGGAAAAGATGCGCAAAGCGCTATGTATTGGGGAGATAGCGAAGTTATGAACAATTTGAGAAGTATTGTGGAAAAAGTTGCCGCAACCGATGCAAACATCCTTATTACAGGCGAAAACGGAACAGGTAAAGAGGTGTTAGCCAACGAGATACATCGTTTATCCACAAGATGTGGGAAAAAGATGCTGCCTGTGGATATGGGAGCCATTACGGAAACCCTTTTCGAGAGCGAACTCTTCGGTCATGTGAAGGGTGCTTTTACCGATGCCAAGGTGGATAAACCGGGCAAGTTTGAGCTTGCCGACGGCAGTACCATCTTCCTGGATGAGATAGGAAACCTATCCTACGGTCTTCAGGCAAAACTCCTTACCGCCCTGCAACGCAGAAGCATCGTAAGAGTGGGCGGAAGTAAGCAGATTCCCATCAACGTACGACTGGTTTGCGCCACCAACCGCAACCTGCAGCAGATGGTAAACGATGGCGAATTCAGAGAGGATCTGCTCTATCGCATCAATACCATCCATCTGGAATTGCCTGCCCTGAGACAGAGAAAATCAGACATCGTTCCGCTGGCAGAAAGATTCCTCCATCAATATGGCGATTTATATAATAAGTTGAATCTCCGTTTTTCGGAAGAAGCTGAGAAAAAACTTACCAGTTTGCCATGGTACGGAAACATCCGTGAACTCCAGCACGCCATCGAGAAAGCCGTGATTCTGTCTGATGGCGGAATGATTTCTGCCGAAGATATTGACGGCGGAAACCAGCAGAGAAAAGAGAAGCCTCTGGAAGAGGTTCAGACGCTCGACGAGATGGAAAGCCGAATGATAGAGAAAACCATCAGGGAATGTGAAGGAAACCTGTCGGTAGTAGCCGCAAGACTGGGCATTTCCCGCCAGACGCTTTACAATAAAATTAAGCGATATGGATTATAAACTAATTATAATTATCGTGCTTTTGCTCGTGGCTGTAGTGGGTTACATTCGCCTCTACCGCCACTATCGCCGGAACATCAAGAAGGTAACCTTCCTTTTTGATGCGATAGATAATGGGGATTTCTCCTTCAGTTTTCCTACGGAGAAGAGGTTTAAGGAGGATAAAATTCTACACCAGTCCCTCAACCGCATCAAGCTTTTCCTGCAGCATACGAGAGAGGAGCAGATGGATCGGGAGAAATATTACGAGCAGATCCTGAATGCGGTGGATACGGGAATCCTGGTGGTGGATAGCCACGACAACATCCTGCAGCATAACCAGGCTGCCCTCCGGTTGCTCGATACGGATGTGCTTACCCACATGAACCAGGTAAAAGAGAAACTGAAGGATGAACACCTGGCAAAGCATGAGACGCAAGCCATGCTGAAAGACAAGCACGTGCGCATCATCGCCCTGAGCGACGTGAGCCACGAGCTGAGCAATCAGGAGGTGGATTCTTGGATCAAGCTGATTCGTGTGCTGACCCATGAAATCATGAATACCATTACGCCGGTTACTTCGCTGAGCGAGACTCTGCTTACCCGGGTTACAGAGGATAAAGACCTGAAGCAAGGCTTGGAAACCATCCACAAAACAGGAACCGAACTGTTGGCTTTCGTCAACAACTATCGCCGTTTTACCCATGTTCCCCAGCCTCAGTCTGCTCTTTTCTACGTGGAGCCATTCCTGGAAAGAATGGCGTTGCTCTGCAACCACGAAGTAGAGATTTCGGTTTTTCCCAAGGATTTGCTGGTTTACGCCGACGAGAGCCTCCTCTCTCACGTGGTAACGAATCTTCTGAAGAATGCCGTAGAAGCTTTCAGGGAAAAGGAAAGAGAAGACAAGCAGGAATGCCGCTCCGCGGATTTGCAATCCGCGGCAAGCAAGAAGGCATTTATCCGTCTCCAAGCCTACGCCAACGCCCAGGAATCCATCATCATCGACGTGAGCAACAACGCCGGTCTCATCCCCGAAGATGTAGCCTCCCACATTTTCATCCCGTTCTTCACCACGAAGCCGGAAGGAAGCGGAATCGGTCTCTCCCTCTCCCGCCAGATTATGCGAGTAAGCGGCGGCAGCCTCTCGCTCCATCAGGACAAGGCACAGGGAATCACCACCTTCCGCATCATCATCCCATAACATAAGCACATTTTTTGAAAGAAAAGTTTGGTGTTTATCCATAAAAATTGTATCTTTGTCCCCACAAATACAGAAGATTATGGCATTCGAAAAGGAAATCAAGGAATACGAGGATTTGAGACGCAAATATCAAACCCTTATCATCAATAAAATGGATAGAGAAGAGTACATCAAATATAATGAAGTACTCTTCTCTACCCATTCGTGCGCCATTGAAGGCAACTCATTCTCCGTAGATGATACCCGGGAACTGAAGGAGAAAGGATTAGGGATGATTCCTGCCGGAAAGACTCTTTTCGAGGCTTTCGAAATGCTTGACCACTTCGAAGCCTTCGAGTACATGATGCAAAACACGCAGCATCCACTCGACGAGAATCTTCTGAAAGAAATCAACAGGCGGGTTACCAGCCATACGCTTTCCTATCGTTCTCCAGAAGCTATTCCGGGCGAATACACCACCACGGACATGGCTGCAGGCGACACGGTATTTGGCGACCACGAAGAACTCATCGCCAGAATTCCCAAACTGTTGGAATCTACCGAAAAAGCCATCGTTTCAGCAGCCGTTCATCCCATGATTCTTGCCGCCCGCTTCCATGGCTTCTACGAATATCTCCATCCGTTCCGTGATGGGAATGGAAGAACAGGACGACTCATCAGCAACTACATTCTCTTAAGATTGAATCATCCTCTCCTCATCATCCCATCCGAAGCCCGACAGGAATACATTTCTGTCCTCCGTATGATTCGTACGGAAGCAACCGACGAGCACCTCATCCGCTTCTTCTTCAAGATGGCAATACAGAGAATGGAAGAAGAGCTGAAGCAGAAAGAGGCTAACACCAAGCGATTTATGACTTTTCTCTTCTAACAAAGCATCGGATGCCCCTCAGAAGTGACAGAAGCACTAAAGCTGATTGCCCTCCGCCTCCACAATCTGTCCATCAAACAGGCGAATGGTGCGATGGGCTATCTTGGCATCGTGCTCATTATGCGTTACCATGACGATAGTGGTGCCCTCGTGGTTCAGCTCGGTAAGCAGATGCATCACCTCAGCTCCATTCTTGGAATCGAGGTTACCCGTAGGCTCATCGGCAAGGATGAGCTTCGGACCAAAGACCACGGCACGGGCGATGGCTACTCGCTGCTGCTGACCACCAGAAAGCTGGTGAGGGAAATGCTTGGCACGATGGCTGATGGCCATTCGCTTCATAATCGCCTGCACCTTTGCCTTACGCTCCGCCTTCGGAATGTTGAGGTAAGTAAGAGGAAGCTCGATGTTCTCCTCTACATTCAATTCATCTATCAGATTGAAGCTCTGGAACACAAAACCGATTTCTCCCTTTCTCACATCCGTGCGCTCCTTTTCCTTCAGGTTTGCCACCTCGTGATTACCCAGGAAATATTTTCCCGAAGTTGGGTTGTCGAGCAAACCGAGGATATTGAGCAAGGTGGATTTGCCACAACCTGATGGTCCCATAATGGCGACAAACTCGCCGTCTTCTACTGTGAAAGATACGTTATTTAAAGCAATCGTCTCCACATCTTCTGTGCGGAAAGACTTGCAAAGATTCTCTACTTTTATCATTTCTTCTAATGTTTAATTTGGGCATACGCCCTTAAATCTGTGTCATCTGTGAAAATTTGTGGGAGACTTATTCATCCTTGAGATACTTCACAGGATTACTATTCGCCACCTTGTAGCAGTTGATGATGACGGAAAGCCCGATGATGACGAGCAAGATGATGGTAACGCCGATAAACAGCAAAGGCGTCATCGTAATCTTCTCGCTGAACGACATCAGCCATTGTCTGGCTATCAGCCAAGCCCCCAAGTCGCCCACGATGATGCAAGGCAAGGCAATCTTCATAATGTCCTTCAGGAAGATGCGAAGAATATCCTTCACCTTCGCCCCGTTCACCTTTCTGATCGCAATCTCCTTGCGACGGCGGTTCACCTCATCACTCGTATAGCCCACCAATCCGAAGAGGGCGATAATCATCGTTACGATGCCGGCTACCAGGATTCCGTTGCGGAAATTGAGCTGGGAAGCATACTGGTTAGCCAATTCTGAAGCATAACTCTTCACGATGACCTTATTGTTCGGATACATCGCCTGCACCTTCGATTGCAACTCTGACAACGATTCATCCCTTAGTTCTTTAAACTTAACCAACATGTAGTAAGCCGTCTTGGCTGAATAGAAATACAAGTCAGGAAATTCATTCATTCCGTCACCCCCGGTTTCCACAGCACCCCAGCGAATATTCCTGCACACGCCACAAATGGTAAAGATATTATTATCATGTCCCGTACAGGTAATTTGCTTGCCAACTACGCCATCCTTCCAATGCCACGTTTTGATGAGTTTCTCAGCACCTCGTTCATCAATAATTACCTGTCGGCAACTGTCATTTCTTTCCGTAAAGAAAGAACCCTGAACGATAGGAATATTCATCATCTTGAAGAAATTGTCATCCACTCCCGACATCTCCATGATATTAAAGGTATTCTTCTCGTCGCCAGGTACTCCAACCATATTTCCACTACGATTATACCCATCGAGCGGAACATTAAAAGTCGAACTGCAATCCTCGACATTCGGCATCCGTCTGATTTCTGCCAGACATTGGTTGCGCTGGTCTCTATTGCTGGCATCTATCGAAACAATCGCTACATGATCGTAATCATACCCAGGATTGAGTCCCAACATCAGCTGGTATTGACCATTCACGATGTAAAGCAAACTGAACAGCAAACCAGAGATAACGAACTGGATGCCCAGCAAACCAAGTTTCCATTGGTTGCGATTCTCATTATAACCACGGAAAGCGATGGCTACAGGAATCCTGTTGTAAAGCCAACCTGGCAGCAAGCCGCCAACCAGCAGTACCAGAATACAGATAGCCACCAATATCCAACTGCCACGATTAAGCACCAACGTGCTTACCGGAGCAGAGAGGAAGTTTTCGATGGTTCCCCTGCAAAGGAATACAAGACCTGCAGCAAGAACAACCGATAGTCCCACATGCACCAAAGCCTCAGAGAAAATGATGGCATGAATGTTCTTCGATTCGGCACCATAGCACTTACGGACAGCCATTTCGCGAGAACGACCCACGAGATTTCCCACGATGATAAGCAGATAGTTCATCACAGAAGTGAAGAGGAGGACAAAAGCGATAATTCCCATAATCCATCCCATCTTCTTGATATAAGGATTTTGGGTGTAAACATCGCTCAATACCGTGAAATCATAGTTCAGTTCTATTCCCATATTCTTCATCTCCTTCAAAGGGAAATGATCCTCTCGCATCTTATTCACGTAAGGCTTGAGTTCTTTTGCCTCATGCCCCTTTGCCAACCGGATGTAGGACCTATAGGAATCATTTCCCACCCATTGGCCTCTGCCATCGTAGGAATATACGTATGGCACACTACACCTCGACAGAATCACCTGCGTACCATGAAAGGAAGAACCCCAGGGAAACGTTTCGAAAACACCATAGATGGTAAAAGTGGTTCCCGGATAATTAGAAAGCGTGAAATGCTTACCTACAACATTACCACCAATCTTTGCTGCCGTTTCTGAATCGATGAGACAGGACAAAGGTTGGGATAAAATCTGTTTAGCCTTGCCTATCAATATCTTCTGTGGAAAGACATCAAAGAAACAACTGTCTGCCATCATGATATTGGCAGAAATGATGTTCTGGTCTTCCATCTTGCATTGGGCATCATCATAAAAATAGTGAGTACTGGTAGCAACTTCCACCATAGGCGCATATTGCTTTACACCTTGGGCGGTGGCTCCTGAAGTATTGGTAAACTCCATGGTTTCGCCATGGTTACTGCCCACTTCTGAAATCTGGTACGTCCTTTCCCATCCTGGGAAATACGTATCGTAAGTCTGCTCGAAATAAATCTCGGCAATAATTACCGAACTGATTGCCAATCCGAGCGAGAGACACAATATCTTCACGAAATTGTGCTGGCCTCTTCGAGGCAGATTCTTGAATGCGTTAATAATATGATTCATATCAATATCCTGTTTCAAGGGCGTTAGCCCAATTTATCACTAATCACTACTAGTTAATCATTACTAACTAATCACTACTAATTAAAAACTAATACATCATTGTCCTTATAGGCTTCATAGCCGCTAACGATAACCTGCTCACCTGGCTCCAAGCCTTCAATCACCTCATAATACTGAGGATTCTGGCGACCGATGGTGATCTTTCGGCGATAAGCCTTCTTGCCACTCTTGTCTAATACGAAGATCCATTGACCGCCCGTTACACTATAAAACGTGCCTTTAGGGATAATTATTGCCTGCTTCGACTGACCGAGCTGCAAATCTACATAATAAGTCTGACCGGTTCGGATGTTGCCAGGGCGAACGCCCTTGAAGATGAAGTCGATGCGGAACCTGCCATCTCTTACCTCGGGATAAACCTTGCGGACCTGCAGGAGATAATGCTTACCATTCTGGTCGAAGGTAGCAGTAAGTCCCGGTTTTACCCGGTCGATGTAATGCTCATCTACCTGCGCCTGCACCTTGAAATCGCTGAGGTCGTTGATGACTCCAATCTTCTGTCCAGCCTGAATGCTCTGTCCCAGTTCCACATCGAGCAAACCAATCTCACCCGAAATGGTGCTGCGGATATTCAGTTTCTCCTTGCGCTGGCGAACCAGCTGCACATTCTTCTGCATGGCTTCCAGATTATCGCCCATCTGATCCATCTGCGAACGGCGGAGCTGTGCATCCTTCTTCAATCGCTTGCTAATGAGCGCATGCTTCTTGACGGCAAGGTCGTAATCTTCCTTTGCCTTGAGATACTCCTCGCGCGAATTGAGTTCTTCCTTGTGCAACGCTGCCTGATGCTGATAGGAACGGCGCTTGGTAATAACATCCTGCGAAAGCGACAGTTCCTCGTTGCTATTGTTCAGGCGGTCCTGCTCCATCGAAATCTGGGTGTTGCGAAGCATGTCCTGCTTTTCGGCAAGTTCGCTCTCGGCATTCAGAATCTCCAGATCGAGATTCGAATTGCTCAGTTTCACGATTACATCGCCCTTGTTTACGTGGGCACCTTCATCCACCACTTTCTCCAGAACAATACCGCCTTCCTCGGAACTGATCTGTACCACGGAGATAGGAACCACCTGTCCATCCACCGAAACATAATCGTTGAACTGCGCCTTCTCTACGGTTCCGATGCTCAATCCCTTCCTGTCCACCTTCAGGGTGGAAGAGAAATTGCCCAATCCCAACCAAATGAGGACTGCGATCAAAACCGCTCCTCCGCCAATCCATGCCCAGTACTTGCGAGGCACGAGATATTTTTTCTTTTCTATCTTTATATCCATAATTTATCTTATTAAATTTTCTCCCTGATAATAAGCAACCAATCTCTGTTTGATAATGAGCAGCATCTGCATCTGGAGTTCCTTGATTCTGCTTTCCAGAAGCGTCTGGGCTGCGGTATGAAGATCGAAGGTGGAAAGCATTCCTTCTTCAAACTTCCGGCTCGACATGTGATAGGCGAGCGAATCTGAGGCCACCTTCTTCTGCATCTGATGCAACTCCTTGGCGTAACCCTCTGCATCCATTACCGCCTGGGCTATCTGGTCGTGAAGCTTGCGACGGGTTTCCTCCAGGTTCACCTGTGCCAGTTGCCAGTCGTTGCGTGCCTTCTTCACGCTGTGCCATCGGTCGCTATTATAAATAGGTATGGAAAGGGTCAATGCGAGGTATTCGCCCTGGTTGTTGTGAAACTGCGAGGCAAACCCATCGTATTGCCCTTTCTGAGAGAGATTCTTATAATAGTTGGTAGAAATGCCACCACCGAGAGAGAGTGATGGCAGCAATCTGCCTTTTGCAATCTTGTAATCATACCGTGCCCGCTCTACTTCGTATTCTGCCGACTTCAAATCGGGAGAAATATGCTGGAAGGCCTGGTAAACGGTTTCGTAGTTTACTCCAGATTCAGAAACCTCTTTATTATCAGACGTTAACTTCAAATTCTGCTTCTCTTTAATCAGAATTTTCAGCTCTTCATCCACCGGAAAATTCATCGCGGATTTCAAGGCGAGCAGACTCTGTTTTGCCACATTCTCCTGATGCGTAAGATTGTATTCATCTTCTGCCACCTGCGATTCCATCTGCACCACATCCGGGCGTCCTTTCTCGCCCAGTTCATACAGACGCTTCATCTTCGCCAGCATCCGCTTGCTTTCGTTCAGTTTCTCGCTTGCTATCTGAATGCTAGCCTCAGCATAGGCAGCATCCACATATTTCTGCATCACGTCGATGGCTCGGTCGTCCTGAATCTTCTGCATCGCCGTGGCTGAATAATCCCGGCTCAATTTAGCCTGCTTCAAGGCGTTGATGGTGGCGAAACCGTCGAAGACATTCAGTTCGGCATAAAGCTGATAGTAGTTGTTGAATGTCGTTACATTATTATAAGTATTGGTTTCCGGGTCGATGTTTCGTCCCCAGGCGTACTGTCCCTGCACGCCGCCCGTAACGGTAGGTAGGAATCCAGCCACAGCATGCTGGTAATCCTGCTTGCGCTGGCGGGCATTCACCACCTCCCGCTTCACCTCCGTGGCGTGCTCCACGGCGTATTTCATACAGTCGTCAAGGCTCCAGCTCTGTGCCGAGGCGCCAGCCGTCCAGACCAGACATCCTATTAATATTCCTGTTCTTTTCATAATCTTCTTCATTTTGGCATGATAAGGACAAGAGCCGTGCCAAAATAGCATTTCTCCTGATAATCAAGCCATTAAATAAAAACCCTCATAAAACAAACTGTCCAACAATTAGACACCGGCGTCTAATTGTTGGACAGAAACCTCATTATTTATCGGCTTTCGTAAGTACTTGCATCAGTCTTCGAAGCTATTTGTGTTAAAACAGGAATCTAATAATCCTCCATATAACCCTTGGTAAACATATCGTAGGACAGAGCTTCCAGTTCTGAGAGCGTCATCTGCTCTACCGAATGCTCTATCTTACGTATCAGTTCGTCTCGCTTGAAATCGTCGTCATCGCTCAGACGCGATGTAAATCTGTTACTCATTTTTTTGAATGTTAAGTGTTGAATGTTAAATGTTGAATTGGGCATACGCCACTAAATCTGTGTCATCTGTGAATTGAAAATCGCTGGCCGAAGGGAAAAGCAAATCTATGAGAATATTACATCCGCTCGTAGGTGTTGATAACATTTCCATCATACGCCTCATGGCTGATTAACCGGACGTTATGAGGAAGCATAGGCGCTGGCGTTCCAGAAGTTACGGAGTTTTCCACAGATGTGGACAACAACGTTTCTACCCTGATTTCATCCCAAAGTCCAGCATCGAGGAATGCCTGATGGGTGATGGCGCCTCCCTCTACTATCAGCGACTGCACCTTATTATTATATAAGTACTGCATGATTTGCTGCAACACTTCCGTCTTGCCCCGTGAGAAATCCAGACCTTCGAAACAAGGATGATGGCGGTCGATGACCAGGCGCATCGGGTCCTTGCCGCTCCAATCTCTAACGTTGAGCTGACTGTGGTCGCGCTCATCGGTTACGCGGCCTATGAGGATGGCATCGTTCTCAGCACGCAACTTGTGGGAGAGCATCTTGGTGAAAGGCGAGGAAATAGCCATACCCCTACCCCCGTTGTCAAGAAAGCCATTCGCGGTCTGCGCCCATTTCAGGATGATGTAAGGACGCTGATGGGTGTTAAAGGTGATGAAGCGCTTGTTGAGTTCGAGACATTCCGCCTCCAGAACGCCTACAGTTACTTCAATGCCTGCCTCGCGAATCTTGCGGATACCGCGGCCCTGAACCTTGGCAAAGGGATCTACGCAGCCGCAAACGCATCGCTTTACTCCTTTTCTTACTATCAAATCGGCGCAAGGCGGCGTCTTGCCATAATGAGAGCAGGGTTCGAGACTCACATAGATGGTAGCTTGGCTTAATAGATGCTCATCCTCGGGCTTAACAGATGCAAAGGCGTTGACTTCAGCATGCCCTTCTCCGCATCTTACATGATAGCCTTCGCCGATGATTCTACCATCCCCACTCACGATAACGGCTCCCACCATCGGATTGGGTTTGGCATTCTCTCTTCCGTTTTTCGCCAGCTGCAGACAGCGGCGCATAAACATTTCGTCTATTTCCTTTTGCGACAACGGTTCGCCCGTCTTCACATTCTGAAAAGAAACATTATTTTGTTCCATATCTAAAACTTTTCTTCGTTTTTTACTTACTTTTCGATAAAATGTCGTACCTTTGCTCTCAAATCATAATATACGATTTAGAGATGAAAACGTATCAACAACTTTGGCAATCCATTACCCCTCTATATGAGGCGGGCGAAGCACAGGCTATCGTCCGCACCGTGCTCGATGTGAAGTACGGAATGACGCTGACCGACATAATCTGCGGCAAAGTTAATGAATTATCTGCAGATGAAGAAAGAAAACTGGAAGAAATTATCAGAAGATTGCAAAAAGGCGAACCTGTACAGTATGTTCTGGGCGAAGCTGACTTTGCAGGAAGAACCTTCCATGTAGAGCCGGGCGTGCTGATTCCGAGACCCGAAACGGCGGAACTCTGCGAGTGGATAAAAAAAGATGCTACAGAAAACAAAGGGATTACGGAAGGAGAGAAGGAAGAAAATACCATCCGCATCCTGGACATCTGTACGGGTTCGGGCTGCATCGCCATTACGCTGGGACTGGACATCGGCGGCTCGGAGATTACGGGTTGGGATATTTCGGAAAATGCCTTGAAGATAGCACAGGAAAATATTGCGCTTCTGGATGCCGGTAACGTAAAAATAGAATATCAAGATGCCCTGAAATTGGCGGAAACATCGGATACCGGAAGATGGAACATCATCGTGAGCAATCCCCCGTATATCTGCGAAAAGGAGAAAGCGGATATGGAGAAGAATGTGTTGGAACACGAACCCGGAATCGCCCTCTTCGTGCCCGATGAAGAGCCTCTGAAGTTCTATAGGGCCATCGCCGAATATGCCTCTTCTGCCCTCAAATCCGGAGGTGCATTATACTTCGAAATCAATCCTATCTACGAAAAAGAAACAAGGGAAATGCTGGAAGGATTGGGTTTTAAAGCTATTGATACAAAGGAAGATGCCTTCGGAAAGCAGAGAATGATGCGAGCCGGCAAATCATAAAGTTCAATGTTCAAATCTCAAAGTTCAAAGTAAAATTATCATGTTCAAATCTCAAAGTTCAAAGTATAAAAAGCCGATGACCGAGCAGCAGGCGCTCCTGAAGCTCACCACCCTCTGCACCCAAGCCGAACATTGCTCGCAAGAGATGATCGACAAGATGAAGAAGTGGGAACTGCCCGAAGATGCCATCGCCAGAAACATGGAATTCCTGACCGAGAAGAAATTCATCGACGACGAACGTTTCGCACGCTTCTTTATCAACGACAAGATAAAATACAACAAGTGGGGACGCCGGAAGGTGGAACAGGCGCTGTGGATGAAACATATTCCGAAGGACATCTCCGACCCTATCTTCGAAGAGATTGAAGACGACCTGTATATGGAAACCCTCCTGCCCCTGATGAAAAACAAATATAAAACCATCAAGGCAAAGAACGACTATGAACGCTCGATGAAACTCATCCGCTTTGCCCTGGGAAGAGGATACAGCATGGAGGTTATCCACAAATGCATCGACCGGATGAAGGAAGAAGATCTGGGAAACATCGATTTCGAAGAGGAATTCTAAAGCAAAGCATCAAGTTCAATATCCAAACCTCAAAATTAAGAGTAAAGCCATGCGTACCAGCCTGTTAAGAGACATATTAGATTTATTCTTCCCCCGAACCTGCGCCATCTGCGGAAATGTGCTCGCTGGCGGGGAGGAGATGATATGCATAAAATGTCTGTTCCGCATGCCGAGAACCGATACCTGGAAACAGCCCTACGACAACGAGATGGCAAAACTCTTCTGGCATCTGATTCCCATCGAACGCTGCTGCGCTCTCTTCCATCACATCAGCCATGCCACATCGGCTAGAGCCGTCTACCAACTGAAATACATGCATCATCCTGAAATGGGAATCTATCTGGGCAGAATGCTGGCAAAGAAGGGGTTAGGCATTCAGTTCTTCGACGGAATAGACGCCATCATCCCCATCCCACTCACCCGAAAACGAGAAAAAGAACGCGGCTATAACCAGAGTCTTCTCATCGCCAAAGGTATCCAGCAACTCACCCATCTGACCATCATCAAGGATGCCGTAAGAAGGAAAAAGTTTAGCGAAAGCCAAACCCACAAGAACCGGCAGGAAAGACAGGAAAACGTGAGCCAGGTTTTTGAAGCCGCAGCAACCTATCATGACGGGCAGGGCGAGCACCCCATCACGCAACTTGAGGGCAAACATATCCTCATCATCGACGACGTATGCACCACCGGATCCACCATCATCTCCTGTGCGGAAACCCTGATAAAAGCAGCCGGAAAGATGAAGATAAGCGTGCTGACTGTAGGTTTCGCACACGACTAAAGGCCCTTTTTGCCGAGAGTTAAAACATTTTAACCCTAAATATAGCCGCCGTGTGCAAAAATCATTGTACCTTTGCAAAATAATTAATAATAATTTAATCCTTTAAAGATTATGGACAAACTGAAGAAAGAATTCGCATCTAAGTTATTGAAAGTAAAGGCAATCAAGTTGCAGCCTAATGATCCATTCACATGGGCTTCTGGCTGGAAGTCACCATTCTATTGCGATAACCGCAAGACTCTCTCATTCCCAGAACTCCGCAATTATGTAAAGCTTGAGCTCGTTCACGCTATCCTGGAGCAGTTCCCTGAGGCTGATGCTGTAGCCGGAGTAGCTACTGGTGCCATCGCGCAGGGTGCTTTGGTTGCTGACGAACTGAACATGCCTTTCGTATACGTTCGTTCTAAACCAAAGGATCACGGTATGCAGAACCTCATCGAAGGTCAGCTCGCCCCTAAGGCTAAGGTTGTGGTAGTAGAAGACTTGATTTCTACCGGCGGCAGCTCTCTCAAAGCAGTAGAGGCTCTCCGCAAGAACGGCAACGAGATTGTGGGCATGGTAGCTAGCTATACCTATGGTTTCCCAATCGCCGAGAAGGCTTTTGCTGATGCTAACGTAAAGCTGGTTACTTTGACCGACTATGAGCACGTAGTGGCAGAGGCTCTGGAGACTGGCTATATCAAACAGGAAGACGTAGAGCTGCTCCACGAGTGGCGCAAGGACCCAGCTAACTGGAAGAAGTAATCAAGCTGACCCATCAATAATGAGTACAAGTACATTCGAAAGTAATATCAAACAGATTCCTCACAAACAGGAATCTGTTTACCGTACATTGAGCGATCTGAACAACCTGCAGATGCTCAAAGACCGATTCGAGCAGGTGAAAGACCAGATTCCTGAGGACAAGAGAAAGGAAATGGAAAAGCTGAAGGACCTCAAGTTTGATAGCGACAGCATCTCTATCACAGCACCTATGGTGGGTGAAATCAAGATGCGCATCATCGACCGCGAGGAGCCTAAAACCATCAAGTTTGAAACAGAAAACAGCCCTGTTCCTTTCAACTTCTGGATTCAGCTGCTCCCTACAGGCGAGTTCTCATGCAAAATGAAACTCACCATCAAGGCAGAACTTAACATGTTTATCAAGGGTATGGTGAAGAAGCCATTGCAGGAAGGCATCGAAAAAATTGCTGATGCGCTTGCGATGATTCCTTACCAGGATTAATAAATAAAGAAATTATGGCACATAAACTTTGGGAAAAGAACTTCGAAGTAAACAAGGAAATTGAAAGATTCACCGTAGGAAGAGACCGCGAACTCGACCTCTATCTCGCCAAGTATGACGTGCTGGGCAGTATGGCACACATCACCATGCTCGAAAGCATCGGACTCCTGGAGAAAGATGAACTCACCCAGCTCCTTGCCGAACTGAAAAACATCTACGCCATCGCCGACAAGGGCGAATTCGTAATAGAAGACGGCGTGGAAGACGTTCATTCCCAGGTAGAACTGATGCTCACCCAGAAACTGGGCGACATGGGCAAAAAGATTCATTCGGGTAGATCACGCAACGACCAGGTTCTCGTAGACCTCAAACTCTTCACCCGTCATGAATTGAAGGAGATTGTGGACGCCGTGAAGATTCTCTTCGATGAGCTGATTCAGAAGAGCAACCAGTATAAGGACGTGCTGATGCCGGGCTACACCCATCTGCAGGTGGCTATGCCTTCATCATTCGGTCTCTGGTTTGGCGCTTATGCTGAAGGACTTGCCGATGACATGCTCTTCCTTCAGGCTGCTTACCGCATGACCAACCGCAACCCATTGGGTAGCGCTGCCGGCTATGGAAGTTCATTCCCATTGAACCGCACCATGACCACCGAACTTCTCGGTTTCGACAGCATGGACTATAATGTGGTTTATGCACAAATGGGCAGAGGAAAGATGGAGCGCAACGTGGCTTTCGCCATGGCTACCGTGGCAGGAACTTTGGCAAAGATGGCTTTCGACGCCTGTATGTTCAACTGTCAGAACTTCGGTTTCGTGAAATTGCCTAAGGAGTGTACCACCGGTTCGAGCATCATGCCACACAAGAAGAATCCAGACGTATTCGAGTTGATTCGCGCCAAGAGCAACAAGCTCCAGAGCCTTCCACAGCAGGTAATGCTCATCATGAACAACCTGCCAGTAGGCTATTTCCGCGATCTCCAGATTATCAAGGAAGTGTTCCTCCCTGCCTTCGACGAGTTGAAAGACTGTCTGCAGATGGCTGCCTACATCATCAACAAGATGGAGGTGAACGAGCATATTCTTGACGATCCTCGCTACGACCCTATGTTCTCTGTAGAAGAAGTGAACCAGCTTGCAGCCAACGGCATGCCATTCCGCGATGCTTACAAGAAGGTAGGACTGGAAATCGAGGCTGGCGAATTCAAGCCAAACAAGGATATTCATCATACTCACGAAGGCAGCATCGGCAATCTCTGCAACGACAAGATTCAGGCGCTGATGGAGCAGACCCTCTCTGAATTCCACTTCGAGCGCATGGAGAATGCCGAGAAGAATCTTCTGAAATAAAGACAGAAAGGTTTCTGCATGAAGAATAGCATATATAATAAGGTATATATATATAATAAGGTGAAGAGCATGGCTGGAATAGCTATGCTCTTACTTTGTTCGTGCGATGCAGAAAACAGCATCAGCACCAAATATCCCTGCCAGTTCTATTTCAAGTCACAATACCATCCGGGCACAAGTCTGGAAACAGCCCTCAACGGAACGGGCGTCTACACGATGGTTAGCGCCAAAAAGGTGAATGGAGCCTGGAATATCTATTCTACATTAAACGATGGGAAAAACCAGACGGAAACCATCATCCTCTCTACAGCCAAGGAGAATTATGCCAACTATACCTATTTGGGAGCGGGAAACGACCCTAAAGATGCCAGGAAGAATGGCTTCATCATGGGACTTACAAACTTCAGCGGACCTGTAGCCTGGGACCGCCAATGCCCCAACTGTCTGGAACAATATGGCGGCACCAACTATCCGCTGGAATGGACCGGCAACCGCCAATCGGTAATTTGCGACAAATGCAAACGCATCTACAGCCTGGAAAACGGAACCATCACAAGCGGCGGAAAGAGCAAAAGCGACAAGCCGCTGATGCAATATCGGGTAACCTACGGCGGCCAAGGAACCGATATATACGTGGGAAACTAAGCAGAAATGGAGGGCAAACGAAAAAAAATGGCGCTTTCTTATCTTAAAAAATGTAAATCGTTTGGAGATTTAAAGAAATAGCATTACCTTTGCACCCACATAACGCGGAAATAGCTCAGTTGGTAGAGCACAACCTTGCCAAGGTTGGGGTCGCGGGTCCGAGTCCCGTTTTCCGCTCAACTCTTAACGTTTACCATGCCGCAATGGTGGAATTGGTAGACACGAGGGACTTAAAATCCCTTGGCCAGTAATGGCTGTGCGGGTTCGAGTCCCGCTCGCGGCACCTTAAAGTTTTTCCTTATGAAAAAATTTGCTTACATCCTCATTTTATTCATTACGCTGGTCTTAACATCATGTGGTGTTAGCAGTGGGCATTTCAAGTTTGAAGGCAAATTTCTCAATATGAATCAAGGCGAGTTTTATGTATACAGTCCTGACGGGGGCTTCGAAGGCGTTGACACCATCAAGGTAGAAGGCGGCCGTTTCACTTTCGAAACCGAATGTAAGGAAGATTTTACCATTATGCTTGTTTTCCCTAATTTCTCTGAGCAGCCTATCTTCGCAAAATCGGGCAAATCAGTAGAGATCAAGGCAGATGCTTCGCACCTTAAGGAAATGGAGGTAAGCGGAACCGAGGATAACGAACTGATGACAAAATTCCGCCAGAACATCCTGAAAGATACGCCACCTGAGGCTAAAAAGCATGCTGAAGACTTCGTCAGAGAACATCCGAATTCTGTGTGCAGCATCTATCTGATCAGAAAATACTTCATCACTTCTACACAACCTGATTACCGCAAGGCGCTCTCACTCATCAATATCGTAGAGAAGGAACAGCCTAAAAACGGACAGTTGGCTAAGATGAAGCAGTTGGCAGAAACCATGAAGAATGTAGGCACCGGTGCAACCCTGCCTTCATTTACAGCATACGATATCAACGGAAAACTCGTTTCTAGTACAGAAATGAGCAGCGCTCCGGTTGCCGTAATCTACACCTGGGCTACCTATAACTATGACAGCCAGGACATGCAGCGCGAACTGAAGAGCCGTCAGAAGAAATCGAACGGCAAGCTTAAGCTGATGGCTTTCTGTCTGGATGCCAGCAAGAGCGAATGCAAGAACAACATCAAGCGCGACTCTATCGCATGCCCTATCATCTGCAACGGCGAAATGCTGGAAGACAAGACCTTGAAGAAGTTGGGATTGGAAAACCTTCCTGACAACATCATACTTCAAAATGGTAAAATCATCGCCCGAGGCATGAAAAAGCAAGAGCTTTACAATAAGCTCGACCAACTGCTAAAATAAATACTTTCGAGCTAGTCAAGAACCCATAAAAAGCACGCCTATATGTTAGTAAAGACATATTGTGCAGCAGTTAACGGACTAGAAGTAACTACTGTAACCGTAGAAGTAAGCCTCAACAGAGGCGTCATGTACCACCTCACAGGCTTAGGCGACGAGGCGGTCAAGGAGAGCCGTAACCGAATTTCAGCAGCTCTCCAGTATAGCGGCTTCAAATTTCCGATAGCCGACATCACCATCAATCTGGCTCCAGCTGACCTCCGGAAAGAGGGCAGCAGTTTCGACTTGCCGCTTGCAATCGGACTTCTAGGCGCCAACAACAACATTCCCGAAGATCATCTGAAAGAGTACATGATGGTAGGCGAGCTGAGCCTTGACGGTACGCTCCAGCCTATCAAAGGTGCCCTACCGATAGCCATCAGAGCAAGAGCAGAGCACTTTAAGGGACTGATTGTGCCGGAACAGAACGCTCGGGAAGCGGCTGTCGTAAACAATCTTGAGGTTTACGGCATGAAAACGCTTTTCGAAGTCATACAATTCATGAGCGACAGAAGCAATCCTTCTCCTACAATCGTTGACACCCGCAAGGAATTTTACGAAAACCAGACACATTGTGAATACGATTATGCCGACGTCCGCGGTCAGGAGAACGTGAAAAGAGCGCTCGAAGTGGCTGCGGCTGGCGGACACAACCTGATTATGGTAGGTCCTCCAGGTTCCGGAAAGTCGATGATGGCAAAACGTTTGCCGTCCATTCTTCCTCCCCTCACGCTATCTGAGAGTCTGGAAACAACACAGATTCACTCCATTGCAGGCAAACTGGGCAAGAATGTATCACTCATTTCCCAACGCCCGTTCCGGTCTCCTCACCATACCATCTCTCAAGTGGCTCTGGTAGGCGGAGGAACTTCACCACAACCGGGAGAAATATCGCTCGCCCATAATGGCGTTCTGTTCTGCGATGAACTTCCGGAGTTCAATAAAACCACTCTGGAAGTACTCCGCCAGCCATTAGAAGACCGCCATATCAACATCAGCAGAGCGAAATATTCTACAGATTACCCATGTTCATTCATGTTTGTGGCAAGTATGAACCCTTGCCCATGCGGATATTATGGTGATCCGACACATCGCTGTGTCTGCACGCCAGGCCAGATTCAAAGATACATGAACAAGATTTCAGGTCCGTTACTCGACCGCATCGACATCCAATGCGAAATCAGTCCCGTTCCTTTCCAGGACATATCGAAGGCAGCACCAGGTGAGCCAAGTGCCAAGATCAGAGAAAGAGTCATCAAGGCAAGAGAAGTTCAAGCCGAAAGATTCAAAGATTATAAAGGCATCCATTGCAACGCCCAGATGACCGAAAGAATGATTCATCAGTTTGCCGAACCCGACGAACAAGGTATAGAACTGCTCCGAATGGCAATGGAGAAACTTTCTTTGTCAGCCAGAGCCTATAACAGAATACTGAAAGTGGCACGAACCATTGCTGATTTGGCAGAAAGTGAACAGATTAAGCCTGACCATATAGCAGAAGCCGTGGGATACAGAACCCTCGACAGAGGCGATTGGGCAGAAAGAGGACATTTATAATCATAAAGAAGATATATGCAAAAGGACAAAAATCACTAATTCTAATAAAAATTATCCCATATCGGATAAAAAATGCATTACCTTTGCAACCGTAAAAAGAACGCTAGCACAACGCTAGTTTAATTATTAACAACAAAACCATTAAGATTATGGATTGCATTTTTAAAATTACAGACGCAGTAAAGAAGATTGGTTTCGTAATTCTTCTTGCAGAGTTAGCCGTTATCGCCTATATGAACGTAATGTAAGAAATCTCTCTATAATATAAGGAGGAAGTTTTCTACATACTAAGGTAATTAGATTGTAAAAGGTCAACAACATAAGTTGTCAGAACGAATAACTTCTTAGAAAAAGTAAATGATAATAATTAGGTACAGTCCTATCAGGGAGGAGTCTGATGGAAATGTACAAGATGGGAGGCTCTTGCAGAGATGCGAAGGGCCTTTTTTTTGTATCCTGCCCTACGCTATCCTTACTATAAAAACACTAAAGAACCCAGCTTTTTACACCTTATTATATATACAAGTAAGAAAAAGCGACGATAATTCTTTCTTATCTCCAACATTTTTTGTAATTTTGCAGCCAAATAACAAAAATATATTAGCTAATATGGAACAAAAGAACTTTAAACGTACTACCGTGACTGCGGCTTTGCCTTATGCTAACGGTGGTGTGCACATCGGTCACCTGGCAGGTGTATACGTGCCAGCCGATATCTATGTTCGCTATCTCCGCCTCAAGAAGCAGGATGTTGTCTTCATCGGCGGTAGCGATGAGCATGGTGTACCTGTTACTATCCGTGCCAAGAAAGAGGGAATTACCGTACAGGAGGTGGTTGACCGCTATCATAACCTCATCAAGAAGAGTTTCGAGGACTTCGGTATCTCTTTTGATATTTACAGCCGTACCACTTCGCCTACTCACAATAAGTTTGCTTCAGACTTCTTCCGCACACTCTATGACAAGGGCGTATTGGAAGAAAAGGTAGAGGAGCAGTTCTGCGACGAGGTAACAGGCGAATTCCTTACCGACCGTAATATCGTAGGTACTTGTCCTCGCTGTGGTGCAGAGGGTGCTTATGGCGACCAATGCGAGAAATGTGGTGCTACCCTCTCTCCTGAGGAGCTCATCAACCCTACCAACAAGAACAACCCTGGTCATGGTCTCGTAAAGAAGCCTACCAAGAACTGGTACCTTCCATTGAACAAGTATCAGGATTGGTTGAAGAAGTGGATCCTGGAAGGCCACAAAGAGTGGCGTACCAATGTTTACGGCCAATGCAAGAGCTGGTTGGATATGGATCTTCAGCCACGTGCCATGACACGCGACTTGGATTGGGGTATTCCTGTTCCAGTAGAGGGAGCCGATGGAAAGGTGCTCTACGTTTGGTTCGATGCACCTATCGGTTACATCTCAAATACCAAAGAACTCTGCGATGCTCATCCTGAAAAGTGGGGAACATGGCAGAAGTGGTGGCAGGATCCTGAAACACGTCTCGTTCACTTCATCGGTAAGGACAATATCGTGTTCCACTGCATCATCTTCCCTACTATGCTGAAGGCTCACGGCGACTATATCTTGCCAGACAACGTACCAGCCAACGAATTCCTGAACCTGGAGGATGATAAGATTTCAACATCCCGCAACTGGGCTGTATGGTTGCACGAGTATCTCGTAGATTTGCCAGGCAAGCAGGATGTATTGCGCTATGTATTGACAGCCAATGCGCCTGAGACCAAGGACAACAACTTTACCTGGAAGGATTTCCAGGAGCGCAACAACTCTGAGTTGGTTGCCGTTTACGGTAACTTCGTAAACCGTGCCCTCCAGCTCACCAAGAAGTATTGGGGCGGCGTAGTTCCTGCCTGTGGTGAATTGCAGGAGGTAGATGAGAAGGCTATCGCTGAGTTCAAGGACGTGAAGGAGAAGGTAGAGCAGTATCTCAACGTATTCAAGTTCCGCGAGGCTCAGAAAGAGGCTATGAACCTGGCTCGTATCGGTAACCGATACATCACAGAGTGTGAGCCTTGGAAGGTTTGGAAGACCGATCCTAAGCGTGTGGAGACCATCCTGAACATCTCCCTCCAGCTGGTTGCCAACCTCGCCATCGCCTTCGAGCCATTCTTGCCATTCTCTTCTGAGAAACTCCGCAAGATGATCAATATGCCTAACTTCGAGTGGACTCAGCTCGGCAGCACAGATTTGCTCAAGGCTGGTACCCAGCTCGGTGAGCCTGAATTGCTCTTCGAGAAGATTGAGGATGAGGTTATCGAAAGACAGCTCCAGAAGCTCGCTGACACCAAGAAGGCTAACGAGGAGGCTTCTTATCAGGCTGCTCCTATCAAGCCAGAGGTTAGCTTCGATGATTTCGAGAAACTCGATATCCGCGTAGGTCACATTCTGAACTGCGAGAAGGTAAAGAAGTCTAAGAAACTCCTGAAGTTCACCATCGACGATGGTTCTGGCGTAGAGCGCACCATCTGCTCAGGTATCGCAGCCTACTACGAGCCAGAGCAGCTGATCGGCAAGGACGTATTGTTCGTAGCCAACTTTGCTCTTCGCAAGATGATGGGCATCGAGAGTCAGGGTATGATTCTGAGTGCAGTCAACTTCGACGGCTCATTGAACGTAACTTCTCTCCTTGGCAAGGTTAAGCCAGGAAGCCAGGTTGGATAAAGAATCATAGAATCATCTGATTATCAGATAAGGTAAAAGCCTCAAATCCTTTGCGGATTTGAGGCTTTTCTTATTTCTATCAAAATATTCTTTTATAATGTAAAACGATAACCCACGGTAAAGGTCAGAGCCTTGTTCTTACAGTTATCCCAATCACCCTTGCCAGCCTTCGTCAGGCTCACGTTGTAACGGGCATCCAGAATCACGTTCATATATTCATAGCTCAAGCCCAAAGGAATGGCTACATCCACCTTCTTGGCAGGCCAAGGAGCTTCGGTTTCCTGCATATCCTTGTATGTAATAGACCCGTTTTTGTCCTTCTGAAGGTCGGTTTCCTCTCTTTTCACCTTACCGTCGCCACAAAGGAATCCCACCTGAACGCCTGCATTCACCGACAAGCCCTCTACAAGATAGGCTTTCAGCATGAGCGGTACCTGGATATAATCGAGGTTCACATGATGATTCTTAATACCTGTATATTCCCCTTTTTCAGCATTCTCAGTCAACTCACAGTCAGGGAAACGCATACCCTGTCGGGCATAATAAGCACCCAGCGTAATACCCAGGCTCTTATTTATACGATATTCCACATCTGCGCCGCCCATGAATCCAGCCTGATACTTAGGCTTTAGCGAGATTCCCTTCTCAGGTTCGAGGACCAATCCGCTCCAGTTAGCCAGAGATACACCAATACGAGGAATTACCGAGAATCTGCCTACCGGATTCTCCACTTCTTGTGCCTTTGCTCCCACAACAGCAAGCAGCAGCACCATCATTATAACTATTTTCTTTTTCATTTCCACAACAGTTTGTATATCATAATAACAAGAAACAAGGGATAATATTGCATCCTACAGCCATTTTTCTCCATGAAAGACCTGTTCTCGCAAAGTGTTAAAAAAGCTAACTCACTCTAAATTGGGATTTGATTGAAAATCAAGAAGTTGGGCGTTTGCCTATATTATATAGGTAACAATAT
>ERZ1106919.287-NODE-287-length-43183-cov-78.775876_pt1 | contig 43183 bp, 33 predicted proteins | sample MGYA00403654_ERZ1106919 | MGnify/ENA primary metagenome ERZ1106919 (study PRJEB35170, sample SAMEA104062450) | human gut metagenome | biome: human gut; feature: human-associated habitat; material: faeces | place: Denmark | collected 2012-10-08 ... | reverse complement strand
ACATTTTCCTTTCCAAATGGTTTCGTCATTCAATTCTTGCACTTGTAGCAACCATTTTTAAACCTACAAGATTCTATATTTTTTTGCAAATTTACAAAAAAATATTTTAAGTGTTGAAAAATTAAAATTATTTATCCTTTTTAACAATCTATCTTTGTTTGTTTTTATACACAACTACTTCTCTTGTCTTGTAATTATTTGGATGCAAAGTATGTTTAATGGTTAAGTTTTTCGAAAGAAGAGCATTTTTTGTTTTGCGTATAATTTACGTTAAATTTTATAGGATTAAAGTACAATGATAACATTTTTACTCTATCTTTGCAAAATAAACATTTAATTTTCAATAGTTATGAAACATTTATATTTTTTTCTTATAGTGTCATTCTGTTCATCATTACTCAGTTGCACTAATGATGACAGCTTTCTCGCTCATGATTTTGAGACTCAGCAAAATCGTGCTTTGTCTATTTACACCGGAAACTACAACATCTATCAGATTGCTAAAAAGGTGTCATTACCATCGGCTTCCACAACCAAATTAAACTCAGTAATAACAAATTGCTGTAACGACTATCCTGTTATTAAGTGGCTACATAATTATGCAAAAGATAAAAAATACAATTTTTCAGATGTAAATATTACATCTAAAGGCATGAATGGGAATCCTGCTGCCTATGACCATAGTACAAAAATCCTGTCATTTTTAACAAGCAATGCTATAAATAACACAACTTATCCAGAAGAGTTCATACATATGAACCAAGATAATGTGTATTTTGGAGGAATTGGCACATATGAAAAAACTGCCATGCTAAATATAGAGTTCGAATCAAAATTCATTCAAGATGTTATTCATGCGCCTTATGGAACACAGTTAGTTGGTTCTGGCAATAAGTATTACAATTCATATATCAATTGGGTGTATTCATTTAATCCAACATCTTCATTTCCAAATTTTACCGCAGTAGAATCTGGTTATAACAATATTTCTTGGTGGCAATTTGCTCAGGACTTCAAGGAAAGTTCTCCTTCTCCTTACAAAGATTACGTTATGAGCAATGTGCTTGTAGCAAAACTTATAGATATTATAGGGAATAATTTTGGCAAAAATACAAAAAGTATCGCTTTGGCTAGTTCAAAAAACAGTACAATCTTACCCCAAAGTTTCAAATATAAAGGAAAAACATTTATAGTAAAAGAGAACATTATCAAAAATGCACAAAACAAAATCTCTTTTGCCAATATTGCTGTATCTAGTACTTTAAAAATCAACAAATGTATCCCTGTAGATTCTATAGTCAGACAAGTATTCTCAAAAGAACGTATAAAGTATCTAGCCGAAAGAAATGAAAAAATCATTTGCTTAACTGTATTTGATGGTCAAAGTGGAAAAATAGAAGAAGTCAGTTTTTCTCTGACTTTTGCACCTGATATTACAGAAAAGGAAATTTTTAATTTAGAGCAAATTATAAAAAATCAACTTTTTTCTTTTGAAGATACAAATACTCAAGAACATTATAGATTTGTACAAGCTATAGATTTTACATTGCTGAACAAATGATATAAACCTGTTGACGATTTCTTACTCGCCAACAGGTTTAAATTTAAATCACGCATACGTAGGGACGATTGCTGGATAAAAAACATTCAAATATATCTGTATAGGCGTTTAGAGCTTACAAAAACTTCACATAGAATATCAAACTGGTTGATTTTCAACAGAAGTGTTACAAGTGATACCTAAGACTTTTAGTGGTTTTTATGAAATAGCTGCACTATTTATTGCAAGATACACTCATTCTCAATGTTTTAGGTAGTGTGTACTAAATACCCATGCAGACAAATATATTTTGCTGCGTTGGCTCTTCTTAAATTTTATTACATTTATGTATATAGGTTTTGGGAGACATTTACCGCTATACATAAAATGGAGTTCTGGAGACTATCAAATGGTTCTTATCATTAATTAGAGAAAGATTTTGTACTAAAATTTGAGAAGAACCTTGCGCGTTTGTTCCTTGCTCCTTGCCATAAGATACAAATCTGATTATAATCGAAAATGATGATTTCTTCTATCTTTTGAGATATTCCATTGCTCCTTGAACCATTCTAGAATAGGCTGTCTATTGATATACAAAAACAGTTGGTTCGGCTTGGTAGAATCAGAAAACACCTTGATTTCCGCATTCTCCACATTGAACTTTCTTCTGTGTTCCTCGGAATAGAGTGAACCGCTAAAGTTGAGTGCCTTTCCGGTCAGAAGCACTCCGATTTGCTCGACTGTGAATCCTATCTTCCTGCACAGGTCTTCCATTTGCAAGCGTGCCTCCAACATCGGGAACCAACGCTTGGCTTTGCGGATGATGTCGTTGAGCATCGTTACCTCCGTGGAGTGCTTGCTCTCCAAATTCGCGACCTCCGATTGGTGCTTCCGCTGCATCTCGTCAAGTTGTTTGCTGTGACTGTCCTCCGTTCGCTGAATTTTCTCATGGAGTTCGTCAATGTATTGCTCTCGGTCTGTCACAAGCTCGCACAACTTTCGGTTGTGTTGCTCCACCTCCTTCAATTTTCCACTACCCAAAAGAGAACCAATCTTCGACACAAAGGCAGTCTTGGCTTCCGTCTTGGCTGCCTGTAGCTTCTCCGTGTTGATTTCACTCTTGGTCTGTTTGAGCAATCGCTCCGCTTCCTCCACATCGGATTGCAGCAGTTTCATGCAGTTTTGAAGTCTCTCCGTCTCTCGTTTGATGTTGCGGTAATACTGTGCCGTGGTGGTATGCCTCGCATCCGATCCACGGACACCTCGCTTCAAGCCATACTTGCCCATGGCTTCCGCATAACTGTCGTGATAGCCAACCATCTTGTCACGGTTGAGCACATCATCGGCACACAACCTCACGGCATTGGCTTTCTTGCGGTATGTCCGCTTGCCTTCTTCCGCTGTCTTGTTCTTCGCCTTTCTCCGCTCGCCTGTCACTATCGGAACGATGGAGGCGTGGAGGTGCGGCGTGTGCTCGTCCATGTGGAGAACCACCGAAACGACATTCTCCTTGCCGAATGTGTCCTGCAACCACTTCAAGCTGTCGTTGCACCAATCGTCAAGCTGACCATTGGCTGCGATGTTCATCATGTCCTCGTGCGTTCCAGACAGCACGGTTCTAATCACCCTCACCTGGTCATTGGTTATCTTACGCTTGATGCCTGCCGTCTTGATGCGGTGGGCGATGGCTTCGTCACGACCATACACACCGCTCGGCATCTTGACAAGCTCACGGTTGAGGTGAGTTCTCGTAGGGTCAGCGTTGTCGGGTATCACCTTGCGCTCTATGTGGTCTGACTCCCTTGCGTCAGAGCTGCCCTTTGCCTTCTTGAAATCCAAACTGAAATGTCCCATAATAAACTTGTTTTTGAGTTGTACAAATCCGCTTGCCGCATTGCGCCCTGCGCATGGCTCACGGGGTTTCAAAAGGGGATACCCCTTTGCTCAATGGGCGTTTTTAGTGGTGGCGTGCCACTGCGTCAAGAAAACGCCCTATTGAGCTATGGCTTTTCCGTTCAGAATAGCCATTGGAGCAGGAACCGCCTATATGCCCAAGGCTGCGCCTCTCTTTCGAGGTGGAACGGTTTGCTTAACAGGCTGTACTTGGTGTACAGACTGTTTGGATTTAACTCCGCACAGATAGTCGTTCAAGTCTTTATACTCACAGTACAAGTGAGATGCATCCCTCACACGGTAGCCGAGGGCGTTCTCGATGGCAAGCGTTGCCTTCCGCCCTGCATCATCGTTGTCGAGCAGACAACTGATGCGCTCGTAGCCGTAGAGTGCGTCAACAGCCTTGTCCACATTGCTTGTGGAGTTGAGTACCACATAGTCCTGCGCTTCCAATGATGGACAAGACGGAAACTTCCACAAGCGCAGCGAGAGAAAGGAGAGGTAGTCCATCATACCCTCGAACACGTAGCAGGTGTATCTTGGCTCGCCTTGCTGTCGGATATGGGTGATGTCCTTGGGTGACATGCAGCCCTTGAAGAATAGGTTGCGCACCTCGTAACCGCCCGACTTGTTCTTGAAACCGATGGCGAAGTAGCTTTTGCCACCATGCGAGAAGTGGAGTTCCACACATTCCTTTCTGGCAATATGCAGGTTAATCTTACGCTCGCTCAGATAGCGCAGGAGTGCAGGATGGTTAAGTTCCCTAACCTCTAATCTCTCAAAACTCGGCTCAGAGGCTTGCTGAATGAAAGAAAAGTCGGTCGGGCGGACATGGAGTGCTTGCTTCTCCAGCTTGTCCAAGAGATATGGCAAGCTATCTGATGCGTAGAGGTATGACGCAAGGGTGATGATGTTGCCGCCCTTGCCCACTCCGAAATCGAACCAACTGTTCATCGTAGTGTTCACTTTGAAAGATGCCTCACTCTCGTTTCTCAATGGTGACTTGTACCAAAGGTTTGCGCCCTGCTGCTTGACAGGGCGGTGTCCCAAACTTTGCAGGTAGTCTGCAATCTTGATTTGCTTTGCTTCTTGAATGTTCATGTTTTACTGTGGATTAAGTGGTGTATGTATTTCTGATGAATTGTTGAGAATGGCATGTATTGGTATGATAGTCAAATACTTATCTTCTCAACAAACTCTCAACAAATGGTTCTTTTCAACAAAATCACTGGGCAAAAGAGAAAGACAGGCATTAGCTGTCATGTTTTCTCTTTTCAACAGTCTCTTTCTTTTGTTGAGAGATTTGTTGAGAAAATGTTGAGCCTTAAATACCTGATATTCAACACTTCTTTCATCATATTCAACAATTCAACAAAATTATATGCTATTTAGCTTGTCCATCGTTACAGTGTAGAACCTGCCCACACGTTTTGTTGGCGAGTAGTGACCGCTGCTATTGTAGTTGTACTCGTATGAAGTGTAGGTGAGGGCGTTCTCTGAAGGTTGCAGCTTCCAACAGTCCTGCACTATCTTTCGCACAAGGTGCTTCTCCGCTTTCACGTGGTTGCATTGCAACAAGGCGATTGCGTCATTGAGGCAGAATTGCAAACTGTCGGTTTGGGTGTTCTCCATGACCTCAAGGAACAGCTCCGACATTTCCACCTCAAGTCTGTTACGGTTGCAGCGTATGATTCTCCTCAGAGCATCGGTCGCTATCTGTTCGGGGGCGAACCACATTCGGCTCTTGTGCTCTGTGGAGAGCGTTCTGCCTTGCAGATGGAACAGAAAAGCGGGTATCTCCGCCTTCAGTTTCTCCAAGAAGTCGGTATCGTCAGATTGCAACGATGAAATCTTCCTCACCCAATATCGGGTCTCGCCCTCGTCAATGATGACAGGGAGTGATTCGTTGTTGGAGCACAGCACGAACTTGGCAAAGAAGGAAATCTCGTTCCTGTCCTTGCCCTTGGCTTCCACCTTGTACGAGAGGGTGGTGCTGAGGTTCTTCAACCGCTCGGAATCCTCCCTGCGACTGAGCAACACCTCGTCCACGACAATCAGCAGCTTGCCAGCCCAATCGGAATTGAACTGACTGCGGAAGTCCTCGTTGGTGTTGAATGTCACGTTGTCTTGGAACAACGCTTTCAGAAAGTTCAAGAACGTGGTCTTGCCAGTGTTTCTTTCCTCTGATACAAGCAACAGAATGGGCAACTTTTGCACAGGTTTGAGATAGAGTAGTTGCAGGTAGTCCATGCCAAGCTCGTATTGCTCACCAAAGATGTGACTTACCAACTTCTTGATGTTCGGAAAGTCCCCTTGCATTGGCTTGTGACCTATCGGCTCGTATAGATTGAGGAAACCATCTATCACCGTGCGATGGTTCACATGTTCTGGAACGGTACAGAAGCCGTCATACTTGTGAACGTACTTGATGAACTCCTTGCCGTAGTCCTGACGCAAGGTTTCCATGTTCCAAGGAATGCGCTTTCTTACCTTTCCACCACTGATGTTAGGTTGGTCAACCACCTTGTACAAGGTAGTGCCAACACGGATGAACACCTCGTTTGGCGGAGGTGCAGCCTGTGGCTTTGCATTTGCCACGCCTACAAGCTGATTGTTGTCGTTTGTCTTGCTCATAATCTAACCTTTGTGAGTTGATAAATTAAAGTTGCAAAGGTAAGGGCGGAAAATCAAAACGCAAAACACAAACTTGCGCAGAATGGAGAAGTTTGCACCGACAATGTTAAAAGATTGGAAATCAATGTGCTTGATGTAGCCTTTCGGGATAAGATAAAACGAAAAATCCCGAAGAGAGGCTTCCTTGCAAACCTTTCCTCGGGATGAACAAAAATGTATTCCTGCATGTCATACGTTTTATATGTCATACGATAAAACTGTAAAACGTTTGACATCAGCAGTTCTTCGTTCTTCACAGAAATGCTTGATACGACAGTGAATCAGTACGTAGGCAAGTCAATACGACAGTGAATAATAGAAGCGTCAAAGATACAACCAATCTCAGCTAATGGCATTTGTCCCTCCGTAGAGTTGTAGGACAATGGCTGCTTTCTCTTTTGCTCCGTACAGCCTCTTGAAGATGGCATTACGAAGTTGCATAGCCCCATTAGAGGTGAGACGGAAGCAAATGGCAACAACCATAGGGAATCCATACAATGTTTGCCAAATACCCTTGGAAGTTTCTTGTCTTTGTTGGACTTCCGACATAGACAACATGCCTTCTTTATATATGACTTGTATCACAGAGTTGAGTTTTGGGGCGGTAACATGAAGCATATTGACCAATTCTCCCTCACTCATCCACAAGTTCTCCAAGTTGGACGGAATGGAAAGTATTCCATTTCCGTCCACGGTGATTACAGTCCTTTTCATACCATTCCTCCCATAACAGGCAAGTGCCCCTTGATTCGACTTTCAAAGACTGCTATGTCATGGTCAAGTTTGTTGCTTGTCACCTTGGCGTATATCTGCGTCGTGGTGATGTTTGTATGGCCAAGAATCTTGCTCACGCTCTCTATCGGCATACCATACTCCAAGGCTAAAACAGCCCAAGAGTGGCGAGACACATGAAAAGAGACACGCTTTTTGATACCACACATTACCGCTACTTTCTTGATGCGTTTGTTGATGCTGTCAAGATTGCCGATGTTGAACAAATGACTGCCCTTTCTGAAAGATTTGTATCGCTCAACAATCTGCATAGGAATATCCATCAGCTTGATTTGGAAAGGCACACCTGTCTTCTGACGCTTGGAAACAATCCAAGGAGCACCGTTTATCATGCAGATGTTATCTTCCGTTAAGTTCTTGATGTCGATGAAAGATATACCTGTCCAACAGCCAAAGAGAAAGAGGTCTCTCGCAAATGCCATGTTCGGGTCTTCCAACTTTATCTCTTTCATGGCGGTAAGCTCGTCCAATGTCAAGAACTCACGTTCCTTGTGGTCTGGGTCAACGTGGTACATGGCAAATGGATTTCTCGGTATCTTGCCGTTGTAGTGAGCTGCCGTTACGATATGCTTCAGTGGTATGGAGTAAATCCAAATGGAGGACTGCGCAAGTCCAATGACATTCTTCAGATACAGGCAATAGTCACGGATGAACTCCTCTGTAAGCTCGTTCATGGACATATCGCTGCGCTTGTACTGATACTTGATGAAATCGGCAACATACTTTCTTACCGCCAGATACTTACGGTAGGTGTTCTTGGCTCTATCCTTGCCCACACGCTTGGCAAAAGCTGCGTTCTCCTTGTCAAAGGCTCTGAGCAATGTCTCGTATTCCGTGCCTATGCCTTGGTAGGCGTTTCTCACCATTTCAGCGGTAACGAACGCCTCACGGTCGGAAAGTCGCTGGTAATGCTTGGTGATTTGAGCCTTGATGTTGTCAAGCGCAAAGTTCACCTCCTTGGCTTCCTTACTCTTGCCTGTGGCTCTGTTGCCCTTGGCATCCCAAATAGCCTTGGTAACGCTCTGCTTGCAACTGAACTGTGCGATAGTTCCGTTGATTGTCACACGTCCCATGATAGGGACAATTCCGTTTCTCTCCTTGCTTCCATTTACATAGAAGACTGTCTTGAAAGTGCATCTCATAATTCTTACTTTTTTGTTCGGTGCAAAATTAAACTATGAGAGCTGCATGGCAAAATCGAAACTTACGCAGAATGGGGAAATATGAACCGTCACCGTTAAAAATGCTTATTAGGGCGTTTCTGCGAGGTAATGATTTGAAAGCGTTTCTATTTCATCAATCTGCGTTTTCCGCATTTCCTTGTCTGTGCCACTTAAAGCCAACGGCTGCCACAACCACTTGAAACTCAAAATAAAAGCATCATTCTGCTATTTTTTGCTTTTTTAGGCGTTATTTTCTTGAAAAAACTGCGGGAATAACTGAAAAAGAATGCTCCGGTTTTGTTTTTATTGCACTTTTTGCATCGCCGTACGCCCGTGGGTGTAATCTGAGCTTTACCCCCCCCGAGAGCCCCGTTTTTGCTGGTTGATTGGAGAGGCTTCCAGGGTGCGTGCGAGAGGCGAGGGCGTTGTCTTGCCGTCTCGTGGCGTGTTCCGCTACCTTGCCGAAGGTTGCTGATGACCACACTTAGTGATAACTAAAGGTCGCGCTGGATTGTTTGTTTCCTCTGCGTGCTGGCCAGTGGCTACTCGTAGTTGTCCACGGGCGTGGAGCCCATGTTCACGGTGAGCGTGCCGCCCTGGGCGAAGCGTTGGAAGGGGATGCGTGGAGTGGTCAGTCGCGTGCCGTCGAGGGAGAAGCGCTGCACGTACTCGTTGTGGCGGCTGTTGTCCACGGCCTGGATGACAAACTGGCCTCCGGGGTAGTAGCGCGGGTGCAACTGGATGGTCACGCGGTCGAAGATCGTGCTGCCCAGGCCCAGTGAGGGCTGGAGGTCGTCGAGTCCCTTCACGTCGAAGAGGCCGATGGAGGAGACGGCGTACCAGGCACCCAGCATTCCCTGGTCCTCGTCCTGTCCGTAGCCGTAGCCGTGGATGCCGTCCGTACCATAGAACTCGTTGAGGATGGCGCGCACCCAGTGTTGCGTCCTCGACGGGCGTCCCGATTCGTTGAAGAGCCACGAGATGTGGAGCGAAGGCTCGTTGCCCTGGTTGTAGAGCGTGCGCAGTCCGGCAAACGCCTCTACCTCCGTGCCTCCGCTGAAGATGCGCCGCTGCGAGAGTGTGAAGATGCTGTCGAGGCGCGCGTTGAAGACCTCGGTCCCCACCTTGGCGATCATCGCCTGCGGGTCGTGGGGCACGTAGAAAGTGTATTGCCACGCGTTGCCCTCCTGGAATCCGCGCCACACCTCCAGCGGGTCGAAGTTTTCGACGAAGGTGCCGTCGTCGTAGCGCGGCCGCACGAAGTTGCACGTCGAGTCGTAGAGGTTCTCCCAGCCGTGCGACAGGCCCATCAGCCGATCGTAGTCGGCCTCTTTGCCCAAGGCCCGGGCCAGTTGCGCCACGGCGTAGGCACTGTAGCTATACTCCATCGTGTGGGACGCCGAGAAGTTGTAGAGCCCTCCGTCCGCAGCATGAACGTGGGGCACGTAGCCCAGGCGCAGGAAGTCCTTGGTGTCGGCCTTGCCAGCTCCCCGCGGGCGTTCCTCCCATCCCAGTTCGTTCTTCAGGCATGCCTCGTAGGCCAGCGGCAGGTCGAAGTCGCGTATGCCCGCCATATAGGCCGCCACGATCATGTTGCTCAGCTGATTGGTGCCCACGCCCGAGACGAAGCGGCTGCAGGCCAGTCCGTCGGCCAGCCAGCCACAGTCCTTGTAGACCTGCAGGTGGCTGCTGATATAGTCGCTCATGTGGTCGGGATAGGCCATTATCCAGAGCTGCGTCAGTCCCCACTGCGCGCCCCACATGGCGTCGGTGTTGTAGAGGTTGAAGGCCGGACGCCCCTCCTTCGTCGGCAGGTGGCCCACCGTGCCGTCGTGCTTCGGATAGTCGCCCGAGACGTCGCTGCAGACGCCGCGCCCCAGCAGCGCATGGTAGAGGCCCGTGTAGAACTTCACTTTGTCCTCCCTGCGGTCTGTCTCGACGCGGATGCGCCCCAGCATCTCTTCCCATTGGCGCGCCGACTCTTCCCTGGCCTCGTCGAAGGTCAGCGTCCGCGCCTCGGCCAGTCGGTTCTGCCGTGCGTTCTCCACGGAGGTGTAGGAGATGCCCACCTTCACCGTCACCTGCTCGCCCTCCTTCGTGGCGAAGGAGAGATAGGCTCCCGCGCCCTCGCCGCGCGCCTCTCTCACCTGCCGATGGATGGTGGCGTCGTGGAAGGTGCCCCAGCGCTTCGGTCGCTTGCTGGTCGAGGCCGAGAAATAGATAGGTACGGTCGCCCCAGGCTGGTAAGCCTTGACGTATTCGGGATAGGTGACGACGAAGCCCTCGATGGTGCCATCGTCGAGGATGCGCACCTCGGCGTCCTTGATAGCTCCGCTCTCTCCCATACGGTGGCCGATGTCGAAGATGAGGTGGCTCTCCTGCGATTTGGGGAATGTGTAGCGCTGCAGGGCGACGCGTTGCGTGGCCGTCATCTCGGCGCGGATGCCATAGTCCTGCAGCAGGACGCTGTAGTAGCCCGCCGTCGCTACCTCGTCGTCGTGGCTGAAGTGGGAGCGGTAGCCCTTTTGTATGCCCGCCTCCGTGGTGTCTCCGGGCACGGTGATGAGGCGCCCCGTGGTGGCCATGACGCTGATGCCGCCCACCTGGAACTCATGGGTGCAAGGAAAACTCTCGATCGATCGGTCGCGATAGTCGTAGCCCGTGGCCTGCCAGCCGTCCACGTTGCCGTAGTGGCCGTTGGTGGAGGGTCCGGGTTTGGCCATGCCGAAGGGCAGCGCGCCGGGCGCGAAGTGGAAGTAGCGACAGTGGGCCGTGCCGATGCGCGGCTCCACATATTGTCTCAGACCGTCTTGGCTCTGCGCCAGGACCGACGTGGAGAGAGCCCATAGCGCGGTGGCGAGCAGGGCGAGGAGGAAGATACGTTTCATCTATTTGGTGGTGTCGTTGGTTGCTGATGGTTGAAATTGACGTTGCAAAAGTAGCAAAAAAGGACTGATTGCGCAAATGATGCTAAAGAAAAAAGTAAGTAAGAGAGACGATAAAAGATGAGGAAAAATAGCATAGTAAACGTTTAAACGTGTTTTTGAAGAAAAAAGACCGTTCGCAGCGTGTTGGTATGAAGAAAAATGACTAACTTTGCAAGAGAAGCCAGCCCTCATGGCACGCGCTTCCCAACAAACAATTATACCTGAACGTTATGCAGAAATATGCTGAATACATCAAGGAGATAGAGATCGACTCGCTCTGGAGCGGCAAGAAACACGTCTGCTGGGAGTTGCACCGACAGGTCAACATCCTGAGCGGCATCAACGGTGTGGGAAAGAGTACCATCCTCAACAAGGTGGTGCGGAGCCTGGCCCGTGGCGGCGAGTTGCCGAGCCATCCCGTCAAGGGAGTCCGCCTGCGTGTGGCGCCTGAGGAAGCCCGCTGGGTACGCTTCGACATCATCCGGTCCTTCGACCGCCCGCTGATGAGTACGGAGATAACGGACAAGATCGACGCCTCCCTCGTCACCGAACTCGACTGGCAGATCTACAAACTGCAGCGGAAGTATCTTGACTACCAGGTCAATATCGGCAACCGCATGATCCAGGCCCTGCAGAAGGCTACACCCGAGGCTGCCGAGGAGGCCCAGCGCATCAGCCAACCGAAGCGGAAGTTTCAGGATCTCATCGACGACCTCTTCTCCGAGACAGGCAAGAAGATCGTGCGCACGGAGAACGAAATTCGCTTCGAACAGATCGGCGAGACGCTCATGCCTTATCAACTCTCCAGCGGCGAGAAGCAAATGCTGGTCATCCTGCTTACCGTGCTCATCGAGGACGGACAAAACTACGTGCTCTTCATGGACGAGCCCGAGGTGAGCCTCCACGTCGAATGGCAGAAACGGCTCATCGACCTGATACTCGAACTCAACCCCAACGTACAGATCATCCTCACCACCCATAGTCCCGCTGTCATCATGAACGGCTGGCTCGACAACGTGACGGAGGTGTCGGAGATAACGGAGGACGAATAATAGGGAAGGCTGCGATATGGCAAAACGGCTGAAAGACAATATCACCTCCGACTACGTCACTGCCTCCAACCGCCTCAACGGGCGCAAGGCGAGGCGCAGGATCGTGGCCTACGTTGAGGCCTACGACGATGTCTTCTTCTGGCGCATGGTGCTTGCCCGCTACGAGAACGAGCATCGCTACTTCGAGGTGATGCTACCCACGCGCAAAAAACTCTCGCGCGGCAAGAAGTCGGTGCTGACGAGCCTGCTGCTCCACGGCACGGGCAAGGACATGCTGGCCTGCGTCGATGCCGACTACGACTACCTCCTCCAGGGGCGGACGGAGGACTCGAAGCAGGTCTGCGACAACCCCTACGTCCTCCACACCTACGTCTATGCGATAGAAAACTACCAGTGCTACGGACCGAGCCTCCACGATATGTGTGTCTCTGTGACCCTCAACGACCGCAAGACCTTCGACTTCGACGCCTTCCTGCGTCGCTATAGTCAGATCATCTACCCCCTCTTTCTGTGGAACATCTTCTTCTATCGGAGGAGGAAGAACAACCTCTTCACCATCGCCGACTTCAACAATGTCGTGGCTCTCGGCGCCTTTTCTACGGGCAAGGCCTCCGTCCTGCTCGACAACCTGCAGCGCAAGGTCAACCGCAAGCTCGCTGCCCTGCGCAAGGGCAATCCGGGGACGAAGGAGAAGCTCGGTGAATTGTCGCGCGACCTGTGCCGACTGGGTGTTACGCCCGAGACCACCTATCTCTACATCCAGGGCCATCATCTCTTCGACGGTGTCGTTGTGCCGATGATGCAGAAGGTCTGCGACCAGCTCATCCGCTCCCGTGAAAATGAGATAAACCGTCTGGCGGTCCACAACACGCAGCGCCTCAACGAGTTGTCCTGCTACGACCATAGCACGGTCGATATCGTGCCGACGCTCCGCCGCAACATGGGCTTCATGCAGTCGGAACCCTACCGTCGCCTGCTCTCCGATGTGGAGCGTTGTCTGAAATTGGGAGAAGTCAAGGTCAAGCCCGCCAAGCACGAGGACAACCCCGCCGAGGTCAAGCCCGCCCCCACCAAGGTAGAGACTAAGCCTGTAGAGGTAAAGTCCGAGACTACCGAGGTAAAGCCCGCCGAGGATAAAATCCCGCTCGTTGAGGCTGAGAATGCGAAGAGGAGTTGGGACAATAACAAGCGATGAGCAAAACAACCCAGTCGCTCCATTTATCGGATGAACCAAAAGAAAAACAAGGAAAAGTTTGGCCCACTAAGCTAAAAACCGTATCTTTGTGCCAATGAAAAAGCAAGGAATCAATCCCGTCAATTGGAGCAAGAATATCATCATCGTTGATGCTGATTTCGTCGATCACGTCGCCTTCGACCTGATAGTCAACTTTGAACGCATGTTGGGACGTCGTATCCCCCAGGCCGACCTCAGCCAATGGCTGGTGGACGTCGCCCTCGATGGACGCCTTCGCCCGGGCGACCACGAGACCCAGGTCGTGTTGCTCCACGACCGCAAGACCCCGAAGCTCCTCCATTTCTCCCCCGCCGACTATGAGTCCGAACTCGACGGCAAGGCCTTCCGCTCAGAACAGTTGGGCGAGTTTATCATCAACTGCATCGCCACGGGCGAGGAGGGACAGGCGAAAGGTCCCGTGCTGGCCGACTTGGTCCGCCTCTTGCTCTCGGAAGAGGAAGTGACGCGCCTCATGATAGTCCCCGATGGCAGTGACTCCTCGCTCTGGCAGGAGTTGCGCCATGCCCTCCGCGATGTCGATGACGAGAAGAAGCACGTCACGCTCTTCACCATGCAGCCCACGCAGACTGCCGGCTGCCGCGAGGAGATGCTCGGATTCTCTCTCATGGACGCCCTCGGCATCACCCAGGCAGAGATAGACCAAAAGATGAAATAACAAGATAAAACGAAACATAGAATGAGCAGAGTATTAATGATCGGCGCGGGTGGCGTGGCTACCGTCGCCGCCTTCAAGATTGCGCAGAACACGGATGTCTTCACCGAGATGATGATCGCAAGCCACCATGTGGAGAAATGCGACCGACTCGTGAAGGCCATCCACGACAAAGGCTACAAGATGGACATCCAGACGGCCGAGGTCGATGCCGACGACGTGGAGCAGTTGAAGACCCTTATGTCGAGCTACAAGCCCGAATTGGTCATCAACCTCGCCCTGCCGTATCAGGACCTCACCATCATGGAGGCCTGTCTGGCCTGCGGCTGCAATTACCTCGACACCGCCAACTATGAGCCCAAGGACGAGGCCCACTTCGAGTACAGTTGGCAGTGGGCCTACCGCGAGCGCTTCGAACAGGCGGGCCTCACAGCCATCCTCGGTTGTGGTTTCGACCCGGGTGTCTGCAGTATCTTCACGGCCTATGCCGCCAAGCACTACTTCGATGAGATCCACTACCTTGACATCGTCGATTGCAACGCTGGAGACCATCACAAGGCCTTCGCCACCAACTTCAATCCGGAGATCAACATCCGCGAGATCACGCAGAAGGGCCTCTACTACGAGGATGGCAAATGGCTTGAGACAGACCCGCTGGCCGTCCACAAGACGCTCAACTATCCCAACGTGGGACCGCGCGAGAGCTACCTCATGCACCACGAGGAGCTGGAGAGCCTCGTGCTCAATTTCCCGACCATCAAGCGCGGCCGCTTCTGGATGACCTTCGGACAGCAGTATCTCACCTATCTCGACTGCATCATGAACCTTGGTATGGGACGCATCGACGAGGTCACCTACGAGGCGCCGCTCGCCGATGACCCGACGAAGAAGGTGAAGGTCAACATCGTGCCGCTGCAGTTCCTCAAGGCCGTCCTCCCCAATCCGCAGGACCTCGGCGAGAACTACGAGGGCGAGACTTCCATCGGATGCCGCATCCGTGGCATCAAGGACGGCAAGGAGCACACCTACTACGTCTATAACAACTGCAAGCATCAGGAGGCCTACAAGGAGACGGGTATGCAGGGCGTGAGCTACACGACGGGCGTCCCGGCCATGATCGGTGCGAAACTCTTCTTGGAGGGCGTCTGGAAGAAGCCGGGCGTGCACAACGTGGAGGAGTTCGATCCGGATCCCTTCATGGAGCTGCTCAACACGCAGGGACTGCCCTGGCATGAGGAGTTTGACAAGGACTTGGAGTTGTAATCATCCCTTTTCTCTCCCCCTGCTTCGCCGAAGACCCTCTGTGGCTTCCGGTCAAGCAGGGGAGGAGGGAGGTTTAGCAAGATAACACATAGAAAAAATATGGCAAAGAAAGAAGATGCCGCGCAGGACCCGAAGGCCGACAAGATGAAGGCCCTTCAGGCAGCGATGGCCAAGATAGAGAAAGATTTCGGCAAGGGTTCCATCATGCGCATGGGCGATGAGCATGTGGAGCCCGTCGATGTGATCCCCACGGGCAGCATTGGCCTCAATGCTGCCCTGGGCGTGGGCGGCTATCCCCGTGGCCGTATCATCGAGATCTACGGACCAGAATCTTCTGGTAAGACGACGCTCGCCATCCACGCCATTGCCGAGGCACAGAAGATGGGTGGTGTGGCCGCCTTTATCGATGCGGAGCACGCCTTCGATCGCTTCTATGCCCAGAAGTTGGGCGTAGATGTCGATAACCTCTGGATCTCGCAGCCCGACACGGGAGAGCAGGCCCTGGAGATTGCCGACCAGCTCATCCGCTCCTCCGCCATCGACATCCTGGTGGTGGACAGCGTGGCGGCCCTGACTCCGAAGAAGGAGATCGAGGGCGACATGGGCGATAGCAGCGTAGGACTCCAGGCGCGCCTGATGAGCCAGGCACTGCGCAAACTGACGGGTACGATCTCAAAGACCAACACCTGCTGCATCTTCATCAACCAGCTGCGCGAGAAGATTGGTGTGATGTTCGGCAGTCCCGAGACCACCACGGGTGGCAACGCCCTGAAGTTCTACTCCTCCGTCCGACTGGATATCCGCAGGATCTCCTCCATCAAGAATGGCGACCAGGTCATCGGCAACCAGGTCCGCGTCAAAGTGGTCAAGAATAAGGTGGCGCCGCCCTTCCGCAAGACGGAGTTCGACATCATGTTCGGTGAGGGCATTTCCAAGGCCGGTGAGATTATCGACTTGGGTGTGACCTACAATATCATCAAGAAGAGCGGTAGCTGGTTTAGTTACAAGGACACGCGCCTGGCGCAGGGCCGCGACGCCACGAAGCGACTGCTCCAGGACAATCCCGAACTCTGCGAGGAGCTGGAAGCGCTCATCATGCAGGCCATAACCAATCCTTCCGAGGAGCAGAAGGTTGCAGCGAGCACAGCGTCCAAAACCAACGACGGCGACAGTATCGAAGGCAGCGAGGCCTAATATAGAATAGCCGCAGGCGGCTATGATATAGAAAAAAGGGGATTGAAAGCAATTGCTTCCCATCCCCTTTTTTGGTCTCTGGCCCTCAGGCCAAAGAAATTATCTGTCAGCCTGGAAGAGCGGATCCTCCGGCATCACCATGATCGGCTTCTGCTGCTCGGCCTTGATGATCTCCTCGGAGCAGTACTTCTTGTTGACCACCAGGCGGAACATGAAGTTCTCAAACCACTCGTTGGTCATGATCAGGCAGCCGTTCTGTCCGTAGCTGGCGCCCCAGCTGTTCTCCACCTTCCATTTCTTCGGCTGGCCGTTCTCGTCGAGATCGACGGCCACGAGCGTCATGGCGTGGGTAGAACCGCTATCGAAGGTGCTGATACGGTCGGCCTTGTCCATGGGGAAGGTTGTTCCATAGAGCGATCCGTAGTCGTAGTTGTCCATGGCGAGGTAGCCGCGCTTGCGGTCAAGCTGCTTGCCTACGTCGTAGCTGGAGTACATCTTCGTGCTGTCCTTGAGTGAGGCGATGGCGAGTTTGGCAATCTCCTCCACGGGCAGGTTGAGATACTTCCAGTTGTGGCCGTCGTAGGTGTGGCGGTCATACTCCACCTCGTAGGTCTTCCAGTAGGGACGGCGCGGGTCGTTCATCACCATCACGAAGGTGCCGTTGAGCGGATGGCCCACGGTCTCGTCGTAGAACTCCTTCGGGGTGTACTTGCGGGGCTTGCCCACGGTCTTGCCGTTCTTGTCCTTGAAGGCGTAGGTAAACTCCTTCACCGGGTTGCCCAGCGAGACGGTCAGCATGTGATAGACCGTGCCGAGCATCTCAGTCTTGCGGGCCTGAATGTCGCGCTTCGACTTCTTGGCAGCCACCATCTTGCGCAGTTCCAAACCAAACTCGCGCAACTTCGAGGAGATCAGCTCCGCCATACGTGAGGTGTTCTCTGCGGAGTAGGGCTCCGGCATGGCCTCCATCGGCACGACACCATACTTCTCAGCCAGGTCGGCAGCACCACAGAACGTACCGCCGTCATTGAGCGGATTTTTGAAGAAGAACTGCACGCGCTGGTCGTCAATGGGTTTATCGGCGCAGTCGATCACGCCCTGCAGCATCAGGTTGGCCTTCTCCAGCTGGTCGTAGAAGGAGAGATAGACCTGACTGTACTCCACGCGGATACTGTCCTTGTGCAGACGGGCGAAGTTGGCACGCAGCACGTTGAGGCCCGAGAACAACCAGCAGCGTCCCGAACTCTTCTGGTTGTGGATGCTCTGTGCGGGGGTCTCCACGCTGAAGTAGGTGTCCAGACGGCCCTGCTCCTTGAAGTTCAAGGCCAAGTCGTCGATCTTGTTGGTTGCCAGCGCATTGCTGATCACGCGGTCACTACTCTGAACGCCATTGCGCTCGATCTGTGTGAGCATCTCGCTGGAGATGCCACCACCCTTGGTCGGCGTCTGCGCATGGCCCTGCATCGTGAGGCAGAGAAGAGCCGCCGCTAAAATTTGGTTCTTTCTCATACTTTGGTTGGTTGTTTCCCCGCCCCACATCAGCACTTGCCGATGGGGGCGGGGGGATAGATATTAGGATTTGCTATTTTATTGTATTTCTCAAAATCGTGTTGTTTCTCTCTCAAAGCCGTTAGGTCCCTTGAGTCTCTGGCCCCGAAGTCCTACTTCTCGAGGTCGTAGGCGTGCTTCGGGTAGTCGATGGTGTAGTGGAGTCCGCGACTTTCCTTTCGCTCGATGGCCTGTCGTGTGATGAGGTAGCCGACGTTGATCATGTTGCGTAGCTCGCAGATGTCCTTCGTCGCCTTCACGCGTTTGAAGAGTGCTTCCGTCTCCTCATAGAGCAAGTCGAGGCGGTCCCATGCGCGCTTCAGTCGCAGGTCGGAGCGGACAATGCCGACATAGTTGGACATCACCTGTCCCACCTCCTTGATGCTCTGTGTGATGAGCACTTTTTCCTCGTTGGTCATCGTGCCCTCGTCGTTCCACTCCGGCACACGGTCATTCAAATCGTAGCCGTCCACCACCTGCAGGCTGTGCTTGGCTGCTGCGTCCGCATAGACCACGGCCTCTATCAGCGAGTTGCTGGCCAGTCGGTTGCCACCGTGCAGTCCCGTGCAGGAACACTCGCCCAGGGCATAGAGACGATGGATGGAGCTCTCGCCGTTGAGATCCACCTTGATGCCGCCACACATATAGTGGGCCGCCGGGCGCACGGGGATCATCTCCTTCGTGATGTCAATGCCGATGCTGAGACATTTCTGGTAGATGTTGGGGAAGTGCTGGCGCGTCTCCTCCGGGTCCTTGTGGGTCACGTCGAGGCAGACATGGTCCAGGCCGTGCGTCTTCATCTCCTTGTCGATGGCCCGCGCCACAATGTCGCGCGGGGCCAGGGAGAGGCGCTCGTCATATTTCTCCATGAAGGTCTCACCTGTGGGCAATTTCAGAATACCGCCGTAGCCGCGCATAGCCTCGGTGATGAGGTAGGCCGGATGGGTCTCACCCGGATGGTAGAGCGACGTGGGGTGAAACTGTACGAACTCCATGTCCTTCACCGTGCCCTTGGCGCGATAGACCATGGCCTCGCCGTCGCCCGTAGCGATGATGGGATTGGTCGTCGTCTGATACACCGCTCCGCAACCGCCTGTACACATCAGCGTCACGCGGCTCAGATAGGTGTCCACCTTCTGGGTCTCCGGATTGAGCACGTAGGCTCCGTAGCATTCGATGTCGGGCGTGCGCCGCGTCACCTCAACGCCGAGGTGGTGCTGCGTGATGATCTCCACAGCGAAGTGGTTCTCCTTGATCTCGATGCGTGGATGGTTGCGGCAGGCCTCCATCAGGGCGCGCTGGATCTCGGCGCCTGTGTCGTCGGCATGGTGCAGGATGCGAAACTCGCTGTGGCCGCCCTCGCGGTGGAGGTCAAAACTGCCGTCCTCCTTGCGGTCAAACTGGGTGCCCCATTCGACCAGCTCCTGGATCTGTGCCGGCGCGTTGCGCACCACCTGCTCCACGGCTTTGCGGTCGGAGATGTAGTCACCTGCTATCATGGTGTCCTTGATGTGCTTGTCAAAGTCATCTACGGCGAGGTTCGTCACCGAAGCCACACCGCCCTGCGCGAACGAGGTGTTGGCCTCGTCGAGCGTCGTCTTGCAAATCATGCAAACCCTTCCCTTGTGCGCCTTGGCTATCTTCAAGGCATAGCTCATTCCGGCGATACCAGCGCCGATGATCAGGAAATCGTATTTATGAATCATTTCTAAGCAAACAGTTGTGCTCCCTATGGGGAGCGGAATAACGTTTCGCCCGCAAAATTACTCATTTATTGGCAGATGGGCGAATGTTTCTCCCGATTTTTGTGCTTAGTTCCTTTGTGACGGCAGGAAGTTGCATGTTTTTTGAGAATTTATCGCCCAAGGCAAGGTGTAGATCTATTTTTCTTGGATCGAAATGGGAGTGGCTCCCCATTTTTTTCGTACCTTTGCAGTCGAACTATGACAAGAGTATTTCATCATCGACTCACGCCGGGCGAACTGTGCGGCATCCTGCTCCTCGCCCTTGCCTCGCTCTATTGCTTTTGGTTCGGCACGTGGCCCATGGCTGTGCTTGGTGCGCTGCTTGTGGCCGTGGCCGTGCGGGGCATCGACCGTGGCATCCATACCGACTATGTCCTCGACGACGACCAACTGACCACGCAAAGTGGCAGGATAGGGCGCCAACGGGGACAGGCCATCCCATTGCAGACCATCACGGCACTTCGCCGTATGCCCCGCCACCTGCTCACGGGCAGCTATGTGATGGTGGAGCATGGCGACCACAACATCAGTATCTTCACCCCGGAGAACGAAGCCTCGTTTGTCGAGGCAGTCGGCAAGCGTGTCTCTCTTGCCAAGAACACTTGCCAAGAAAAAGAAACAGAATCTTAATCTTAAAAACCTACAAAAGAACAATGACAAGTATTCGTAGAAAACTTTTCTTCCTCCTGACCGCCCTGCTGGCTCTGCCCATGCAGGCGCAGGTCAATCTCGTCTATGTTGATAGTGCCCGCGTGGCTCGTCTCCTGGCCGAGGACGCCGGGCTGGTGGCAGCCCCCGTCGCCGAAGTGGCCGACACCGATACGGTTCCTTTGGCGGACCGTCCCGTCGTAGCCGATGGCGCCGATTTCGACCGCCTTTGGACCGATAGTTTTGCCGACCGCATGGCCGCCATCGTTGAGGATCCACTGCTTCAAAGCACCCAAATGGCAGTGATGGTCTGGGACCTTAGTGCCGACCAGTGTGTCTATCGCTTCAACGAGGCCCAGCGGATGCGCCCGGCCTCTGTCCAAAAGTGTGTCACCGCCATCACGGCCCTCGACCGCCTCGGCGTGGACTATCAGTTTTCCACGCGCCTCTATTGCCGTGGCGACATCGACTCCACGGGTGTGCTCCACGGTTCGCTCTATTGTGTCGGTGGCATGGACCCCCTCTTTGGCGACGCCAATATGCGCGCCTTCGTCCGTGCGCTGCGTGAAAAAGGCATCCGTCGTATCACGGGCGACCTGCTGGCCGACAAGTCGATGAAGGACGACAAACCGATGGGAGAGGGCTGGTGCTGGGACGACGACGATAGCAATCCGCCGCTCTCGCCCCTGCTCTACAACCGTCGCGACCGCTTCCTGGCCGAACTCTCTTCGCGCCTGCGAGCGGCAGGCATTGTCCTGGAGGGAACGCTGGATGACGCCACGCTCCCCGCAGGATCCACGCTGCTGGCCGAGGAGACCCATGACCTCAAGCGGGTGTTGCAGCGGATGATGAAGAAGAGCGACAACCTCCATGCCGAGTCGGTCTTCTACCAGTTGGCCAAGAGCACAGGTGTGCGGCGTGCAGGTGCGCGCCAGGGCCGACAGGTGATCAACCAGGTGGTGCGTGCGGCAGGCCTTGATCCTGCGCAGTACTACGCGGCTGATGGTTGCGGACTCTCGCTCTACAATTATGTCACGGCCGACCTCCTCGTCCACCTCTTGCGCCTCAACTACCATAACACGGAGGCCTACGAGGCCCTGCTTCCCACGCTGCCCATCGCCGGACGCGACGGCACGCTCCGCAAGCGGCTTCGTGGCACGGCGGCCGATAGCAATGTGCGGGCCAAGACGGGCACGGTGACGAGTGTCAAGACGCTTGCTGGATTCTGCACGGCCAGCAATGGCCACCGCCTGGCCTTCTGCATCCTCAACCAGGGGACCATCCGCGCCAGCCAGGCCAATGGGCTGCAGGACCGCATCTGCCGGGCGATGTGTGAGTAGGACCGATAATAACTTTCAGAAACCATCAACCAAATACCCTATATATAATGACTAAGATCGTAGAAAGAATAGCCGCGCTCCGCCAGGTGATGGAGCGTGAGGGACTGGGGGCTTTCATCTTCCCCAGCACAGATGCACACAATAGTGAGTATGTCGCCGACCATTGGAAGGGTCGCGAGTGGATCTCAGGCTTCAATGGTTCGGCCGGCACGGTCGTCGTCACGATGGATGCTGCCGCGCTCTGGACCGACTCCCGCTACTTCCTTGCTGCCGAGGAACAACTCCGCGGCACGGGTATCATGCTGATGAAACTCAAGGTGGAGGGCACGCCGACGATCACCGACTGGCTGGCCGAACAACTCCGTGGGGCCTCCCATCCTGTGGTGGGTCTCGACGGATGGGTCAATGGCACGGACGAGGTGCAGAGGATGCAGGCCTTCTTTCAGGGCTACGATATCCAGGTGCGTACCGATTTCGACCCGCTCAACGAGATTTGGACGGACCGCCCCTCCATCCCGACAGCGAAGGTGGAGCTCCATCCCCTGGAGTTTGCTGGCGAGACGACGGAGAGCAAATTCGCCCGCATCCGTGAGTCGCTGCGCAGTTGTGATGCCGAGGCCATGCTCGTCTCAGCCCTCGACGACATTGCCTGGACTTTGAATCTGCGTGGCTCCGACGTCTATTGCAATCCTGTCTTCGTCTCCTACTTGATGATAGAGCAGGAAAGTGCCACGCTCTTTGTCAACGAGGAGAAACTCGACGACGCGGTGCGTCGCTACCTCTCCGACCTTGGCGTGGCGGTGCAGCCCTATGTTGCCGTGGCCGACTACCTGCGGTCTCATGCCTTCGAGGACGGTCTGCTGCTGGACAGTGTGAAGACTTGCTACTATCTCGCCTCCTGTGCCCTCGAGAAATCGGTGGTGAGGTTTGCCCCGTCGCCCATCCCCGCCATGAAGGCGGTCAAGAACGAAACCGAGATAGCGGGCTACCGCCGTGCCATGACGCGCGACGGCGTGGCGATGGTGAAGTTCCTGCGCTGGCTTCAGCCTGCTGTGGAGGCAGGAGGACAGACGGAGATCTCCCTCGACAAGAAACTCACGGCCCTGCGTGCGGAACAAGACCTCTTCCGTGGCATTTCCTTCGATACCATTGTGGGCTATGAGGCCCATGGTGCCATCGTCCACTACGAGGCCACTCCCGAGACGGATATCCCCGTGGAGCCCCGTGGCTTGGTCTTGATCGATAGTGGCGCACAGTATCAGGACGGCACGACCGATATCACGCGCACGATAGCTTTGGGTCCCGTCACCGAAGAGCAGCGCCGCGTCTATACGCTGGTGCTCAAGGGCCATATCCAGTTGGAGTTGGCAAAGTTCCCCGATGGTTGCAGTGGCACGCAGATCGACGCCTTGGCACGCGAACCGCTATGGCGCGCGGGTCTCAACTACCTCCACGGCACGGGCCACGGCGTAGGTTCCTATCTCAATGTCCATGAGGGTCCCCACCAGGTGCGCATGGAGTATATGCCGGCTGCCCTGCGTGCGGGAATGACCGTCACCAACGAGCCGGGCATCTATTTGTCCGACCGCTTTGGTGTGCGCATTGAAAACACGTGCTTGATCAAGGATTATATGGAGACCGAACTGGGCCGCTTCTTGCAGATGGAGTCGCTGACGCTCTGTCCGATAGACCTTGCGCCCGTCGATTGCTCCCTCCTCACCGCCGAGGAGAAGCAGTGGCTCAACGACTACCACCAGATGGTCTGCGAGAAGCTCGCTCCCCATCTCGATGGCGAAGACTTGGCCTGGCTCCAGGATCATTGCAAGCCCATCGAGGCGTAACCTTAGGTCTTGTCTCAGAAACCATGGCAATGTTGTCTCGATTGCGACGTGGCGTGTTGTGGATGAGCCGGGCTAAGTATTGCCGTGGCTTCGGTATACAGTCGCCCTGGGCCTACCGCTTCGTCCGCTATGTCGTCAATGAGCACTATCCCTACTACGCCTACGACGACCTCCGCCCCCTGTTCCCGCATCTCTCAAAGCGGGAACGGAGGGTCTGCGAACTCTACCTCCGTATCGCCAACCACCAGCAGGCCGACGAGGCCGTGCTGGTGGGCGATGTCTCGGAGGCCAAGCGGGCCTACCTTCATGCGGGTTGCCTCCGGATGGCGTTTTCTTCGATGGGGGAGGGGGCTTGCTCACTTACTGAGGATTCCTTCTCGCTGGCTGTCGTGGCCCATGGGCAGGATATGGAACAGCAGGTCTTCTCGCTCATCAACCGGGCCACAGATGCTTCCCTGCTCATCGTAGAGGGCATCCACCGCAATGGGGAGACCCGCCGCAGCTGGGCGCGCATCTTGCAGGACAAGCGCGTACGTGTCAGTTTCGATCTCTACTATTGTGGCCTTCTCTTCTTCGATAAGAAGAAGTATAAGCAGCACTATAAGATCAACTTTTAGTGCAAGAGGCTTCCGTGTGCCCCCAGAATTCGTGGCTATTTCTATTGATATAGGTAGTTATTCCTGCTTATATAGGTAGTTATTTCAACTTTGTTTGCAGTGTGTGCGAAAAAATACGCCATAGCGCTTGCAGTTCAAATAAAATATAGTATATTTGCACGCAAATTTTTATAAACTTAAAGACAGAAGACTATGTATTGGACTCTTGAATTGGCTTCAAAGCTGGAAGACGCGCCATGGCCCGCAACAAAGGATGAGCTGATAGACTATGCCACACGATCGGGCGTACCTCTGGAGGTGCTCGAGAACCTGCAGGAGATCGAGGACGAAGGAGAGGTTTATGAGGGCATAGAGGATATTTGGCCCGACTACCCCACCAAGGAGGATTTCCTCTTCAACGAGGACGAGTACTAATCGCTCACAAGCTGACTTTCGTTATCTCAGCTCGAAGCATTGAATATAAGCGGTATGGGAATTTCGCAGCAAGATTCCCATACCGCTTTTTTAGTCTTTATCGCCAGGCAAGCTGCTTACTATAGATAGCATGTTGGCATAGATTAATAGCGTGATGATACTACTGTTCGTCCCGTAGCAACAGGGTAAGCGACGGCTTGATTTAGGTCAAAAATGGGCGATTTTCTACCCAAATCTCCATTCGTGACATAGATTTGGGTAGAAAATCGCGTGTTTTTTCTTTTCACCCTCAAATAGCTCGCAATAAAAAAGCGGAGCGAAAACTGTGGGAGGGCTGAGCCCCGACCCGTAGTCTCTCTCCGCTTTCGTTGTTCCATTGCTGGGCAATGGGCGTCTATGTGTGTGCTTTTCTTAGAAATCGAGGTTTACGCCGACACCAAACACCTTGTTGGTGCGGGTGAACTGGTCGGTATTGTGGGCCGTGGCCGACATGCCGGCTGCGCTATACTTCTGGTCATACTCCTTGTCGAAGGTCTCGTAGTTGGTCCAGAAATAACTGGCCTCCACCGTGACTTTCGGGGCGACGCGCACCTTTGCGCCAAAGCCATAGGAGTAGCTGCTCGTCGTGAATGACATGTCCGTGAGGTAACTGCCGTCGCCGAGACCATATTTCGTGCGCTGCATTCCCGCACTCACCGTGAGGGCGTCCGAAATGTCATACTCCGATCCCAAGGCCCACTCCCAGGTGTTGCTGCTGAGCAGCTTTTGCTTGTCCTTGTCCATGCGGGCGTCCTTGTCGAAGTAGTAGTGGTAGCTCGCCATCACACGCCAGGTCGGCAGTATCTCGTAGCAACCACCCACGGTGAGGATGCCCGGGATATCGTTGGGCGTGTTCACACCATCGGCGAAGAGGCCCGTGTCGTCCACCTTCGTGTCGTTCTCGATGTTGAGATGTGTTGTGAACTCCAGGCGCGCGCCGAGGTTGAGTTTGCCCCAGCGGTAGTCAACACCGATGATTGGCGTGATGCCCCATCCGCGCTGCGTGCAGTCGAGGTTGCGGTCGGCCACCTGGCTCCGCACGCCACCAATGGCCTGCGCGCCACCCTGCGCCAGTTGCGCACCCTTCGTGAGTTGCTCGGCAGCGGCGGCATACTGCTGTGCGGCCTGCTCGTTGCCAGCGAGCGTTGCTTCCTGTGCCAAGCGGGTGTAGTTGCTGGCCTGCTCCTGATAGGAGAGCGCCTGATTGGCCAGGGCGTCCGCCTTGGTGCCGAGGTAGCTATAGAGATTCTCGTTTTGGCCGTTGATGTTCACGGTGATGTTGGAAATGCTTCCCTCATACTTGTTGTAGATGTAGTTGAAGCGGAAGCCGCCATAGACGGCCAGATTCTCATTGACCTTGTAGGTGGAACCAAACTGGAATCCGAAGACGTACTGCTGACCGTGGATGTAGCTCTCTACGGAGTAGCCCGGCGTGTTGCTTCCCAGTCCGAGGTCGATGCCATACTGCTGCTGGTAGGTGGTGTTGGCCAACTGCAGGATGGAGGGCAGCAAGGCCACCTGGCGCTCGAAGGATCCGAGACCGCGGTTGAAGGTACACTTACCGCCACCGCCCACGAGGCCGAAGGCAAACTGAAATCCCCACTTGTCGTAGTTCAGGGCCGCCTGTACCGAAGGTATGAACGGGGCAGAAGCTTCACCCTTGAAACTCTTGATGCCGTTGGCGTCGCCTCCGTTGAGGCTCAGCGGATGGGCGTAGGGCGACTGCATCCATTGTTCGTCGGTCATGGGGAGGCCAGCAGGTTTGAGGAGCGTCATGCCGCTACGGATGGTACGCGTCTGTGAGGCGCTCTGACCACCGAGAGAGAGATGGAGGCCCTTACCCAAAAAGGCCACGCCGGCAGGATTGGAATAGACTCCATCGATAGCAATCACACCATCACGGGCGAAGTTGCGACCGAAGATGAAGCTCTGGTTGGTGTTGGTCAGAAGACCACCCGCGAAGACGGCGGTCTGCGAAAGCATTGCCATCGCAATGCATGCAAGTTTCTTTCTTTGCATTCGTTATTTTACGTTCGTTGGTGAAAAACGGGTGCAAAGGTATGTAGATTGTTCTGTATTTCCAAATTTTTGGTTCATTTTTCTGTTTTCTCCTGCGCTTTTCTGTTTCCATTGCCCATTTTCAGTCCAATAACGGATGAAGAGCAGGGTTGTTTAGAAAAAGACAGTAGGGTAGGGGCAGCTTTACTGTCCTGTTGTGTTGTTATATATTGTACCTGTTGTTTTAGTTGTTTTCCCTTATTAGCAAGTTATTTTCCCTTTTGTCTCCTATTGTAGTAAGGGAGGGGGATAAAACAAAAAATCCAAGTTGAAAAATTCAACTTGGACTTCGAAGCAGTTGGGATACCCGGACTCGAACCAGGAATGACAGGACCAGAATCTGTAGTGTTACCATTACACCATATCCCATTGTTTTTAGCAACCGTTATTGCTTGATTGCGAGTGCAAAGGTACGCACTTTTTTCTTTCTACCAAAACTTTTTCCCACTTTTTTCTCTCTTTTTTCAAAAAAAAACTCCGAGACAGCCCAAAAGACCGTCTCGGAGGCTCAAAATAGGGATTTCAGCACCCTTCGAAGCTACTTTTTCCCGTGGCGTTCCAAAAACTGGTGATACTGGTTCTCGTAGCCATTATAGACGTTGATGTCCACATCTCCGCGGATTCCCCTCACCCTTCCGTCCGGCGACAGTTGCCAGTAGGTGAGTTTGAAGTGAGGCATATACTCGCCATAGCGCGCTATCCAGACAAAATAGTTGTCGCCAAGGTCGGGAGCCAGCGGCATGTGCTTCAGCGCAAACGACTGACTGATGTAGAGGATCGGATAGACCTTCCACTCCCGTTGCACCTCCTGCAGCCAGGCCCGCACCTGCCGAAACATCACCTCCGCTCCGCCCGCCTGGCTGATCTGCCAGTCCGTGGGCTCCACGTCGAGCACGGGCGGCAAATCCCCCTTGCGGTAGTGGCTCTTCTCCAGGAAATGGCGGGCCTGCGCCTTGCCCCCCGACGTGAGGGAGAAGAAATGATAGGTGCCCGTCCTGATTCCCGCCTTGCGCGCGTCGCGGTAGTCGTCATCGTAGTAGGCGTTGAAGACCGTGCAGCCCTCCGTCGATTTCACGTAGGCGAAGGAGACCGGATAATCGACCTTTCCCCTCACCCGCTTGTCGCTCAGCGTGCCGAGGTGGGTGATGCGCAGTCGGGCCCAGTCGATGGGATAGCACTTCCCGTCCCGCTCGTGTTGGTGGCGCGACACGTCGATACCGTAGATGCGCTCCTTGTTGTAGGTCAGTTTCTCCCCCTTGAACACGCCCTTGCGCCATTCTCCCGCCTGCAAGTACTGGCGCGGCGCGATATAGAATCCGAACCCGTCGGGCAGTCCCGCCTCGAAATGGCCCTCGTAGTATTCTCCTTGGTGTCCCCAGCGCCGTCCGTAGCCGCTCGGCCGCTTCAGCGAGTCGAGCTGGCCGGTATAGGTGCCGATCGAGTCGCGGATCGTGCGGTCGTCGTGCTTGCCCACCTTCTTCTTGCTGGGCTTCGCCTGGCGCTGGGCGATGGCCTCCTTGCCGTCGCCGATACCCATGTGGGTCACGACCCCCACGGGCGTATGGTGGCGGGGTAGTCGCACGACCACATAGCCGTCCTCCTCATCGCTCCAGAGCTCACACTCCTTATTATATAAACGCTTTCCCTGCGCGCTGCGGACCAGTTTGTAGCGGATCACGCGCCGCAGACTGAGCCGCTCGCCGGGCTGGATGGCAAGCAGATGCTTCGCTACCGTGCGCAACGAATCGATACGGTGGTCGATCCCCACCGAGTAGGTGGCGATGGCCCCATAGCCGTAGTCCTGCACGTTGTGTGTCCGCCGATAGTAGTGGAGCTCGTTCTGCTGCGTCTGCAGACTGGCCAGTTCGTTTTCGATGCGCTCCGCCTGGCGTCGCACTACCGTGTGAAGGTCTTGGCTCCCGCTGTCCACCAGCTGCGAGGAGGCGGGGGCAGCCTTCGTGACGATGCGCCCGTGGCAGGAGGGAAACCTTCGAAAACGGTTCACCCAGTAGCCTGCCGATAGCTGCACGTGGGCCGCGGGTTGCAGGGTGTCCGTGCTGATATTCGTCAGGGCCGTGTCGCCCTCGATCTCGCCGACAGTCAGCACCACGCCGCTGTCGTTGCGCAGCTCATACCACGACCTTACCTCCACCACCAGTTCGTTGCGGCGCACCTCCGCGTCCGAGACGGGCGTCAGTTGCCAGATGATGACGGCGATCACGGCCATCAGGACCACCGTCCCCCAGGTCCGCTTGCTCCGCAGCCGTCTGCCGAAGCTGCTCCGAGGCCGGCGCTCCTTTTCCTTGTCTTGTTCCTTGTTCTGTTCCTTGTTCTGTTCCTTGTCTTGTTCCATTGTGTTGGTTGAAGAAGATCGTAGTCCGTAGTCCCAGGTCCATCCGTTGGAGACCCTTGTCGGGCTATTCTGTTGGATGCGCCCGTTGGATCATGCCTTCGGCGTCTCCTGTGCCCATGCGATCTCGCCCGAACCGTAGCAGCGGTGGTGTGCCTGGTCATAGACCACACAAAACTGGCCCGGGGCCACCCCGTGTATCGGGTCGTCGGAGTGGACCACCATCCTTCCGTCGGACAGCGTCTCCACCGTGGCGGCGTGGAATTCGGGCGTATGGCGGATCTTGAACGTGATGCGGTCGGGCACGCTCGTCACGCCCTCCGTCAGGAAGTCGAAGTCGTGGATGGCGAAGTCGCGCTTATAGGCCGTCGCCGGGTCGTAGCCGTGGGAGACGTAGAGGATGTTCTGCTCCACGTCCTTGCGGATGACAAACCACGGTCCGCCCCCCAGTCCGAGGCCCTTCCGCTGTCCGATGGTATGAAACCACAGACCCTTGTGCTGTCCGATAATGCGCCCCGTCTCTTGCTCGATGATATCTCCGGGCTGCTCGCCGAGATAGCGGCGCACATACTCGTTGTAGTCGATGTTGCCCAGGAAGCAGATGCCCTGCGAGTCCTTGCGGCGGGCGTTGATCAGATGCTCGCGCTCGGCGACCTGCCTCACCTCGTCCTTCATGTAGTGGCCGATGGGGAAGAGCGCCTTCTTCAGTTGCCATGGGTGTATCTGGGCCAGGAAATCGGTCTGGTCCTTCACGGGGTCCGGACTCGTCGTGAGCCATTTGTGCCCGTCTATCCACTCCGTCTGCGCATAGTGGCCCGTGGCGATGAGGTCGTAGTCGTGGCCCCGCTTCTCGTCGAAGGCACCAAACTTGATGAGGCGGTTGCACATCACGTCGGGGTTGGGCGTGAATCCCGCCCGCACCTTCTCCATCGTGTAGCGCGTCACCTGGTCCCAGTATTCCCGGTGGCAGTCCACCACCTCCAGCCGACAACCGTAGCGTTGTGCCACGACCGTCGCCATCTCCATGTCCTCCTCCGAGTTGCAGTCCCATTCCTCCTGCTCCTCCGGTCCTATCTTGATGTAGAAGCAGTCGGGGTGCAGTCCCTGGCGGGCCAACTCATAGACCACCACGCTACTATCGACACCGCCCGAAAGCAATACGGCGATGCGCTTGTCTTCAATGTTCTCCATAATCTATTTTTGTGTTCCTCGGGCTATCATCCCCTGTATCTCTGCGATCCGCTGCTTGCGCGCGATCGAAAAGTCGCTGCTGTGACCATCCACATAGTCGTAGAGGCGGAAGGCCTTGTCGAGCAACATCCCTCTCAGGGGCTGCTGCTTATAGCTCCCCTCAGCATAGAGCAGTTCGGCGAGCATCTCCAGTTTCTGCATCCGCTGTCCCTGCGCCCATTGCTCGTGGGCGTAGCCGATGGCCTCCTCCACGGTCATGTTGCGCAGCAACTCGTAGTCGCCGACATACTGGCGGTAGAGGTCGCGCAGCTCGTCGTCGTTGCGCTTGCCCTCGGCCTTTTCCAAAAACCGGGCCACGGCGGCCATAAACTCCTCGATGATGCGTATGAAGTAGTCTCGTTGTTGCATAATTGCTTTTTCTGTGCTTGTCTGCCCCCGCCCTTACGCAGGGATTTGAGGACACAAAGATACCACAATCGCCACGAAGCACCAAATTTATTCCCCATTTTCTCTATTCCCCCCGCAAAAAGAGTTGTTACTTGTTGTAAAAGTTGTTCAAGTTGTCTTCTATGTGTCCACGTCGAATTACTCCATTTTCCAGAAGAATCTTATGTATTGTACTTGTTGTCCCAAGCGTTGTTTTCCCCATGTCTCAAGTGTTGCTTTCCCTCATGCCCCGAAACGATTTTCCTCAAAAATCAGCCTCCACACGATTTTTTTTCGTGAGAAATGGCAATAAATGCGGGAAAAGCATTACCTTTGCGGGCAAAGTCGGGCATTGTGTGAAAGCAGGCCCGCAGAAAATCGTAGGAAATTAGCCACATGGATTTGCAAGCAGGAGCTGAACTTTGATCCGCTTGAAGTTTTTAGGCCACATGTTTGCTTTTCTAAATGGCTGGTAAACAATGAATGTCATGACTATGATCTTTGCAAGACGGACGCAATTCCTTTGTGAGACAAAGGCTTGGTCAAAAGACATAAAGTAGAGGAGTATTAGACACTGGATAGTTCTGACGCTCGTTCTACAGCCGACGAAACGACTGCTTTTCTATCGACATGAAAAGTAACTCTTTTCCAGAGGGCAACCATCTTCCTGGACAGGACGCAAATCCAGCCCAGAGGTAAAATTGTCTGCCTACGCGTAGCCTCTTCTACTCCCCCAAGACAGATTCATCTGTCTCCCAACGTTGTTCAAGTTGTTTCCCTTTGTCCAAGTTGTTTTTCAACTTTTCCCAAAGACAGATTCATCTGTCTGACAAAGTTGTTCAAGTTGTCCCTGTTGTTCAAGTTGTTTTTCTATATGTCCTAAAAGTTGTCCTGGTACAATTATAACAAATCGAATAAAAATAATCAAAAATATGCGTGATTTCAAAAATATCAAGGTCGCCGTGGCCGGCACAGGCTACGTTGGCCTGAGCATTGCCACCCTGCTGGCCCAGCACCACCATGTGACGGCCGTCGACGTCATTCCCGAGAAAGTCGAGAAACTCAACCGCCGCGTCTCGCCCATCCAGGACGACTACATCGAGAAATACCTCGGCGACCGCAGCCTCCTGCCCTGCGTGGGCCCTGATGAGGCCGAGCAGCCAGGCCATGGCACCCTCGTCGCCACCCTCGACGGCAAATCGGCCTATGCCGACGCCGACTTCGTGGTGATCGCCGCCCCCACCAACTACGACCCCGTGAAGAACTACTTCGACACCACCCATGTCGAGGAAGTCATCGACCTCGTGCTGGCCGTCAACCCCAACGCCGTGATGATCATCAAATCGACCATCCCCGTGGGCTACACCCGCAGCCTCTACCTCCGCTACGCGCGCCAGGGCGTGAAGCAGTTCAACCTCCTCTTCTCCCCCGAGTTCCTGCGCGAGAGCAAGGCCCTCTACGACAACCTCTACCCGAGCCGCATCATCGTCGGCTACCCGAAGCAGATGAACCACCCCGACTTCGCCGATGAAGACCAGGCCATCGCCTCCATCGCCGACGTCGATCGCCTCCGCCAGGCTGCCGGCACCTTCGCCGCCCTGCTCGTAGAAGGCGCCATCGGCAATGGCGACAGCTTCACCTTCGACGGTCCGCTCCCCATCGCCGACGGCGTCTGCCCGCGCGAAAAGACCAAGGGCATCCCCGTCCTGGGCATGGGCATGAAGGAAGCCGAGGCCGTGAAACTCTTCGCCAACACCTACCTCGCCCTCCGCGTCAGCTACTTCAACGAGCTCGACACCTACGCCGAGGTCAAGGGCCTCGACAGCCGCGCCATCATCGAGGGCGTGGGCCTCGATCCCCGCATCGGTACCCACTACAACAACCCCTCTTTCGGCTACGGTGGCTACTGCCTCCCGAAAGACACGAAGCAGTTGCTCGCCAACTACCAGGACGTGCCCCAAAACATGATGACCGCCATCGTCGAGTCCAACCGCACGCGCAAGGACTACATCGCCGACGCCGTGCTGACCAAGGCCGGCTGGTACGCCTATAGCGCCAACAACCAGTATGGCAGCGAGGGTAGGGGAGAGGCCCCCGTCATCGGCGTCTATCGCCTGACGATGAAGTCCCACTCCGACAACTTCCGCCAGTCCGCCATCCAGGGCATCATGAAGCGCGTCAAGGCCAAGGGCGCCGAGATCATCATCTACGAGCCCACGCTCCCCGACGGCACCACCTTCTTCGGCAGCCTCGTCGTCAACGACCTCGCCACCTTCAAGTCCCGCAGCAAAGCCATCATCGCCAACCGCTTCGACGACTCCCTCCGCGACGTCGCCTCCAAGGTCTATACCCGCGACATCTTCCGCCGCGACTAAATCCTGCCTGCATAGACCGATAATTTCTGTCAAAGATGTCTTCGTCTCACAGAAAATACTTACCTTTGCACCATCCGATTTCAATTGTCAATACACGAATTAAAGATTTAAACGATGATCAAGCGTATTACTGTCGATAATCTTGGTGCCATTTCTCAGCTGGACACGGGCGTTCTTGGGATAATCAATCTCATTATAGGCCCCAACCAGTCGGGTAAGACGTTCCTTCTGAAAGCACTCTTCTCTGCCATCAAGGCAGTGGAGACCTACCAGCGAGGCAAGGAGAACCGTACTGACAGAGAAATACTCTCGGATAAGTTGTACTGGACTTTCCAAACATCCGCATTGGGAAACATTGTGAAGAAAGGAGAGAGCAATCTGTCCTTCACGATGGAGTCCGACGCGGGAGAGGTGTTTACCTATTCGTTTGGTCCGTCCACCACCAAGCAGGCAAATATAGACCAAAACACGTTCAATCCGCGGTCGTCAAATAGCGTTTTCATCCCAGCCAAAGAAATCATCTCCATCAAGGACATTATTTTAGAGGCCAAGGACGAGAACCGATTCGGTTTTGAAGAGCCATACAGCGATTTGGCCAAGGCCCTGAGCCGCACACAGAAAGGTAAGAACTATAAGAGTTTTGCCGAAGCGCGCCAGAATGTGAGTGATATGGTCGGTGGTCGCCTTGAGTATAATGAGGACAAGAAAGAATGGCAGTTTCGCGATAAGAGCCGTCGTGTGTATGACATCGCCGCGACATCAGAGGGTGTGAAGAAACTCTCCATCCTCGACCTTCTTCTTGGCATTCACTATTTTGACAACCAGTCAATCATCCTCATCGACGAGGTGGAAGCGAACCTCCACCCTTCGCTCATCAGTCGCTTGCTCGACACCATATTGAGCCTTGCCAATGCTGGCGTCCAGTTCTTTATAGCGTCCCATTCCTATTTCGTCGTCAAGCGTCTCTACATCATGGCCCACAAACAAGCCATGAGCATCCCCGTCTTGTCCTTCGAGGATGGAGCCTGCCAAGTGGGCGACCTTCAGCAGGAGATGCCCAAGAACCCCATCGTTGACGAGTCCATCAACTGGTTTGCAACTCATTCTTAGACCCAACCCTAGCTCTCAGCAAGAAAAAAGGACAGCTTTACTGTCCTCTTTGTTGTCCTTTGTTGTTTCCCTTGCAGCAGGTTTGTGTCACGCGTAGCGTGTTGTCCCGGCGAAGCATAGTTATAAGTTGTACTTGTTGTTCTGGTTGTTTTCCCTATATCAGCAGCTTCATCAGCAAGAAGCCCCAGCAAGGGCGAGCCGCTTTTCCTGAAAAAGCGGCCGCAAAAAGTTGTTCTTTGTTGTTTCCCTTTCAGCAGGATTGTCTGAGCTCACAGGTTGTTACATGTTGTACTTGTTGTTCTGGTTGTTTTCCCTACCTCAGCACGAAACGTCCCTATATTCCCGCTCCGCATGAAAGCAAGGACACGCCTTGAGCGGATCGAACGTATGATGCGACGCGACGATCGCCCGTGGGTACCGCCCTTTGAGCTTCCGCACCAACGTGAGTAGCGCACGCTTCTGCGCTTCCGTCCGCGTATCCGCCGGCCTGCCCTGGGCGTCCAAGCCACCCTCGTAGCAGACCCCGATGCTATGCCTGTTGTGGTTCAGACAGTGCGCCCCCACCTTCGCCTCGGGCCGTCCCCGCTCTACGGTTCCATCCCGCCGCACCACATAGTGGTAGCCAATGCCACTCCAGCCCCGCTTGCGGTGCCAAGAGTCAATCTGTTGCGCACTCGACGTCTGGCTGGGCCGTACTGCCGAGCAATGAATGATGATCAATGTGATTGTTCTCATAGAAATTCAAGTGAGAGGTCACGACCCCTCCATCTTCCGTCAACGAGTTGAGGGCCGATGCGCAGAGGCCGTGACCACGAGTTAGAGATTAGAGTTGCGTGATAGCTCCACCCGCTGCGCCGGTGATCACCATTTCAATGATTCGCAGCACATACAGTGCCACACGTTTCCAGTTCACTTTCATACGCGATGTTTTAAGATAGATGAATAGAATAAACTTCATAAACTGCTTGATTAGTCACCCAAGGTGCCACCGTCCTCGCCACTGCTCGGCGGATTGGTGATTCCCGTGTCCGTCTTGCCGTCCTCACCCGTGTTGCTTCCTGCGCCACCCGATGGGTTGGAAGGCTCACCGGTGTTCTCGCCCGTACCCTCAGAAGGGTTAGAAGGCTTTCCCGTGTTGCCACCACCGTTGCCAGGACCCTTCTTCACGGCCTCGATGTCGATCACGTTCTCACCCTTCTTTTCTGCCTTCAAGGCAGCAGTTTGCAGCGATCGGCTCGCTACCGGGTTGAAGGCCGCGCGTCCGATGAGGTTCTCGAAGTCCGTACCCGGCGTGAAGATGATGTTCACTGCCGTGATGTTCTTCGAGGTGAACGTCTCACAGCTCTCCGCCCCTTCGCTGCTGATGGACAACCAGAAGTTGCCGAGCTCATCGAGCATCACCTTCTTGCCCTCCAGCAGTTGCTCCACGAGACACGAGCACATATCGCTCAACACGCCCTTCACCTGTCCACGCTTGTAGCCACCATGCTCGGCGATGTGGGCCACGAAGTCGCGAAACGACATCACCTCCTTCACCTGCGCCTTGGCATACGCCTTCTCTGGGAGATTCGGCTTCAACGAATTACGCATCATGTACACACTGTAATTGATCATACGCTTGCCCATCGTCGGTATGGGACTTGATGTTTACGCAAGCAGTCATTGCGCCCGACAGAATTGGTTGTTGTTCCTGACTGCGATGCAAAGGTACTAAGTTGAGAAGCCGAAATCAAATCTATTCATAACCGTTTACAATCCGTTTACAATCCATTCACAATCCGTTCATAATCGGTCTGATTTTGCTCAGAAATCACCCCCGACGGACGTGAAAGACGGATTTCTCGGTGCCTATATATAGATAAGGAGAAAAAGCTCCCCAACTACCCCAAAAAATGAAGTTATATTCATCGGCCTACGAAGTTATATTCATTGGCCTACGAAGTTAACTTCATCGGGCTTCGAAGTTAACTTCATCAAGCAGCGTACTTCAGCCCCTCTATCGAGTATTCATCATCCAAACAAATATTCAACCTTTTATGTGTGATTTGACCATCAACATTTACGGCGGAAACAACCAGATTCTGCCCAACGCCACCGAGGCTGTACAAAACCTCTATGTCTATGATCATGCCAACAAACTGCAGGTCGTTCAGACTACCAGCGACTCTCTTTCTTCCGAGGCAGAAAAGCTCTCTCGCTACATTGACAAGGACCACATCCCGGCGCACCTCAACAAGATTCGCGCGTGCAACAACGCCACCGATCTGGCCCAGGTCGTCGTCTCCCTGTTGGATCAAGAGTCCAAGCTCACCGAAGTGACCATTGTCAAGGAGAGCTTCATCCAATGCCTGCTTCCTTTCGCCATCAACATCACCACGGGAAGAAGTGTGAACAACATTCGCGCCCGCATCAACGATGCCTTGGAGGCCCGTCACAGGTCCCGCCCATGACGAAAAGTATTAACGACCAACTCATGTCCGATAAACGGCGATTAATGTGAACTCCGTGGCGGCTTGCCAGCCACTGTCCTTCCGAAGCCTTGTTCATGTTGTTTCCTTTGCAGCAGGATTTCTTTCCACCCAGTGCCTTGCCGAAGGCGTTGTTATTTATTGTACTTGTTGTTCTAGTTGTTTTCCCTTATCAGTAAGTAATATCCCCATCCGAGTGGCGGCATAGCGCAGAGCGATACTGCGGTGGGGAACAATGTCGTATTACAGTCCTTGTGACAGGTGCTGCTGGCTTTATTGGCAGCAACCTTGTCAAGCGACTCTTCCACGATGTCAAGAATCACCCATGGGTAAAATGATACATACCACATTGCATCCTATATGAGCAACTGTAAACGATAATAGTTAGGCGGAAAATTTGCATATACAAAATAAAATGAGTAATTTTGTCACCAAATGATATTATGTCACCAATATAATGCAGTGATATGACCAATAAGGATTTTTGGAAATCAATATCAACCATTATCAACAATGGATTTGATAAAGATGGAATAATAAAACTCGAAGATTATGCAGAACAGTTTTTCAACAAGCAATTATTATTTAAACGCTACTCACCAAGCGAACAGCATGGCTGCGCAACGGGAGGTAGCTTCCATGTTGTTGCATCCATACTCGCGGGAGCAGAAACTCCAACAAATCAACTCACTGCGCCAGAAGGCAGCTTCAAAAGAGATTGTCAACGAGCAGAGGCGCAAGCAGCAGTTATAGAACAATGGGCTAAAACTACAGGCTGTTGGGTTGATGATGTTGACAAGGATTTTGAACAAACATTCGGTGAACAACTTGCCGAAGGTGGAGAAGCGCATGTGTATGACAATGGGAATACAATTATCAAACGAATAGGTCTTGATTATTACATTCTTCCAGTGTTGGCACTTGATCGGATAACCCTTCATAATACGTTGTTTCCAGAAACGCGACTAACTGTATTAGGTTTTGGTAGAACTATTGATGGTGATTTTCAAATTATAGTGCAACAGCCGTTTATACATGGTACGGCACTTTCTGATGACGAGATACGTGATTATGTAGAGTCACTTGGTTTTAAACTTATAAATCCTCGCAATTGGACTTATGCCACACCGAGTATTTACCTTAGTGACATGCATGATGAGAATCTTATCAAGTCGCCCCAAGGCAATATATTCGTTATTGATTGTGACATTCGCATAAATACGCCCAATCTTAAATCTGAAGGAGTACGTAAACTTTCAAATGAAGTAGAGTTTATAGTATGATTTTTATTCCCCATCCGAGTGGCGGCATAGCGCAGAGCGATACTGCGGTGGGGAACAATGTCGTAATACCGTCCGAATGACGGTACCCCAAAATATTAACGACGATTAATGTCCGATTAACGGCGATTAATGTGAAAAACCCTGGCGGCTTGCCCGCCACCAACACCCCTTATGCTATTAGCGCGCGTTAAAAACCGAGAAACCCTTGGTCGTTTAGGAATAAAGTCGTACTTTTGCCAAATTAAAGAAAGGAATAATCGTCATGAAGACAATAGATCAGATACTAAAGATCAAAGCAGTTGTGCTTTACATCCTGAAGGCATTCCCAGAGGGAGTGGACTACATCCACCTCTTTAAGGTCATGTACTTTGCCCAGCAAAACCAGCTGAAAGAGTACGGCTTGCCCATCATCTACGATACTTTTGTGGCACGGAAGCATGGCCCTGTTCCAACATTGACCTACAAGGTGTTGCGTGGAGTAGAAGGAAAGGCTGAGATATCTTCTCCGGAGTTGAAAGACTTCGCCGACTCGTTGAAAGTCGAATTATCACAGGACGGCCATCAACTTATTCTTGCTTCAAAGCAAGCTGTTTGCGATATGGACGAACTCTCAGTAGCTGACGTCAAGATGCTTGATAAGTGGATAGACAAATGCAAAGGCGTAGATTCCTTTGATTTGTCAGACAAGTCGCATGAGGACAAAGCATGGAAGCGTGCAAAGCGGCAAGCAGATAAAACTGGCGAGGATACAAAGATCACGATGTATGAAATGGCAGATGCTGCAGGTGCCAGCAAAGCAATGCTGTCCGTTATTCGTGAGCGTCAATCCGTTCAAAAAGCATTGTCATGGACTTAAGAGAGTTACAAAAGGTCTATCTTGACAATTTACGTCAAGTAACGGAAGACAAACTTTCTATAGGTTCTTTGGTTCGAACCGTTATATCTGTTGATGAAGGGTTGGTCTTTAAGGATGGAAGGAAGCAGAAACCCAAGAAGCTGGTAATCGTTGGAGTAGATAAAGAAAAGAAAATTTGCTATGGTTCTGTTCTTGTTAATACCAAAATCAGTCCAAAGGCAGCTTATTCAGCCTCATTCCTTTCGGCGCAATACCTTCTTCACCAGTCTGATTATCCTGAATTCTTGAAATACGACAGTTATGTAGATTGTGGCATGCTTTTTTCCATTCCTTTGAAGAAACTCTTGGATGGAGAGTATTTCGGAACGCTGACCGATATAGACCTTCGAGGAATATTTGAAATACTCAAAACCACCGAGACTCTTACAAACAAGGAAAAGAAGAGATTTGGTATCATTTAGTATTCGTCCTTGCGAAGCTTTGTTCATGTTGTTTCCCTTGCAGCAGGGATTCTGTCCACCCAAGTGCCTTGCCGAAGGCGTTGTTATATATTGTACTTGTTGTTCTAGTTGTTTTCCCTATGTCAGCTTGAAGGCGCAGCAAGGACGGCAATGGCTTTACTCGCCCAGTGTATAACGCTCAACCAAGACGCGCCTTGAATGGGGAAAAGGATTGACATGTAAGTTAAATATTAACGACCAATTCATGTCCGATTAACGGCGATTAATGTGAAAAGCCCCGGCGGCTTGCCCGCCACCAAAATCCAATCCATGTAGGACGTTCCCTTTTATAAAGAGTACCGCACCGCATGAATACTAATCACAAAAATCGCTAAAATCCTTTGTGATGTTAAATTTTAGCCTTACCTTTGCTGGTCAACAGAAATGTCAATAATGATGAACGGTGCTGAATGTATTAAAAAGTTGTCTCCTGTTCTATTTTGGGACATAGACAAATCTCAGGCTGACATGGACAAGTATCCGTCCTTCTTTGTTCAGCGGGTCCTGGAGTATGGCAATTGGAATGATTGGAAACTTCTGCTGAGCTACTATGGCAAGGATCATATCGTGGAAATCTGTAAACGGTTGCGTTCGCTCGACTCGATATGCCTTTCGTACATTTGTGCTATTTCAAATACAAAAAAGGAGGAATACAGATGTTATCGTATGAAACAATCGCCATATAGGTCTGACATTCAGAAGCGTAATAGTAGCCAAGGTTAGACAATTGCAATAACAAACTATCCCCATCCGAGTGGCGGCATAGCGCAGAGCGATACTGCGGTGGGGAACAATGTCGTATTACCGTCAGAACGACGGTACCCAAAAATATTAACGACAGATTAATGTCCGATTGACGGCGATTAATGTAAAAAAAAGAAATGGCAACTACCCAATTAAACGAAATGCGTAAGAAGATTTTCCGTCAATTCGAAGAACTTCTAAAGGCCCGCAAGCCCGAAGACAGTTGCTTCTATTGCCACTCTTCTGAAGACCGCATTGTGTTATCCCATGCCTTGTTCTGGGTAATGACCCAAAACATAAGGGGGCGGATGGCAAAGCAGAAGTTCCTCTTGTTGCTTCGTCAATATCAGGAAGAGATGCTTGAAGCCTACCTCATAGAATCGCCAGATTTCTCTGACCTACTTCACTATTGCAATATCATGTATGACTGCCTGCCCAATATTCTCTTAGGCTTAAGCGAATTTCGTGGCGACAAAGACGCCCGAAGGCTCGCTGCAATATCCGTTGTCGCCTGCGGTTATGGTGGAGACATGCCGGAAGACCTTAGCTATGAATTGCTCGACGATATAGACTTCTATTACAACAAGGTCAAGTGCCGCAAGATAGAACGTATACTGCCATTGCTAAACAAACTGGTGGTGGATGAGCAAAAATCGTTCAACTATTAGAGACGTCAGTCCCTAAAAATATTAACGACACATTCATGTTCGATTAACTGCGATTAATGTGAAGACCCTTTGGCGGCTTGCCCGCCACAAATATTTGCGTCACAAAAATGATTACTATTCCCAATAAAGACTTCAAGTCATCCAACATAATGTTGCAGCAGATCATACATTCCACTACGAAGGTGAAAATGCTAAAGGTCTGCAAGAAGTTTGACCTGTACGTCAGTCCCAATCTTCGGAAGGACGAGACCAGCCGAAGAATCGCTTTGGAAGTCATGGACAACCCCATTGAGATCCTTAGCAGACTCAGTAAGACCGAGCTTCTGATCCTCGACGAGTTTGCGCGCGGCGGCGACATCTTTGTGGTGCGCAAGCAACGCAAGACCCCTTACATCCTCCAGAAATATCTACTCGTTGTCACGTATTGCGACGATGAAAAGAACGAATGGCACATGCTCATGCCTACGGAACTCCGCGAATCCCTTGCCCCGAACCTTCCATTCTTCTTAGACTGTGCGATGAAAGGCGTCAAGGCTCCCTCTGCCAAAGAGCTCAGAATCATGTCCGCCCTCCAGCGCTTCATGGAAGGTGAGTAATGTGACCTGTGAACCAAGTAGATAATGTGATTTTTCTAGGCAAATGATGTTATCCTAGCTTTTATAATGATATGGTATGGCTAATGAAAATTTTTCAACAGAAATAAGAAGTTCTTTCGGTAAGAACTATCTGAAAGTGTTTTTTGCAGATGACTCTTGTGCTGAAAATACTTATGGTTTAATAGTTTCTTTAAATGAAGTTTTGAAAGCTAATATATCGGACTATATAGGTAAAGTGACTAAAAAGTCTCTGACAATTTATCCTAACCCTATGTTTGATATTAAAGCGATGGAAAAAGCCGTTATTAATACGTTAAATGTCTATTTTTCAGGAGTAACGGAGAAGAAAACGGATATAAAGTCCTCTGTGGAATTCAAGGATATAGAGCAGAAAATTCTTGATGCACTAAGCGAAGCAAATGCAACAATTGATGTTAGTGTTGCTTGGTTTACGAACGAAACTTTGAGGGATAAATTATTAGAGATGAAGAATAAAGACTGCAAAGTTCGTGTTATGATTGACGCCAATTATACTAATACGAAGCATGGTGTAGATTTGTCGCCATTTGAACATAAAGCGATAAAAGCTGAACGCAATGGTATTATGCATCGCAAGTTTTGTGTAATAGACAATAATGTACTCATTCATGGTTCTTATAATTGGACCACTAATGCTGAGACAAGAAATGATGAAGAAATATCGGTAGATAGAAACGACGTCAAAAAAGCTTCTCTTTATACGAAAGAGTTTAATCGACTGTGGGATAAAAATGATTGACTACATGAAATATTGTCACATGCAAAAATGCGCTATGATGAGCTATGCTGCATTTTTTGACTCCCTCTAAGTCCTCTTCCGCATTATAAGTTAGTGGGCATAACAGTCCCAAGTGGGTGGGCATGCCCCTTTTTTCGCCAAACCATTATCTTTACGTTGTAGGGATTTGAACCATTTATAAATGAACCACCCCGTTTGGTGTCTCTCCATTATGAAACCTAAAAACAAACCCACACAAGCGATTCGTGTGCAATCGCATGACTGGGCAGCCGAAAACCAGCAGCTTCGCAAAGAACTTCTATCTCGCGAAAAGCGAATAAAGGAACTGGAGGCTATGGCTTCAACCCTGAACAACCAGCTATCCGAAAAGATAGACCAAATAAACGACCTGATGCAGAAGATGATCTCCTTTATGACAACCAATGGGGATGCAACCCTTTTGGATTCTCTTCGCCAATCAGTAGTCGCAGAGATTCGCGCAGAATTTGAAGCCCGTGAACAAAAGTTGAAGGAAGCATACGCCCACGAACTGGAAAAACTTCTTTTGGCTTCAAAGTCCGTTTAGCTGTCTGTCAGGACGAGCTGGATCATTTGAAAGGCTAATTGATGAGGAAGCAATAATTGGCAAATCACCAACACGCCAGCATTTTCGATAACTGAGAACAATGAAAGCAGGCTTTCTTTTTGTCAAGCGAAGAAAATGTATGTAAAAGTAAAAAGCAAGTGAAATTTTAACAACTCAATACAGGCACTCGCAAAAGTTCCTATACAATGAGCTATGCCTTAAATTGAGCACTAACATAAAGAAGTTATATAGATATAAAAACACTTATTATGGAAGAGTATAATCTGATTTGTTCAAAATGTAGCAGAAAATTTCATGTTCAAGTATCAACGATGAATGTGCCTGGAGGCAAGGATAGAGAAGATGTAGACTGTCCTTATTGTGGTGCAAATAATGGTTATAGAATGACTAGTGGCTTTGTTTCTACTTTTAAGCTTGAGGGTGACAAATAGTAAACCACCAATACAGCGTAAGGTGGGTTGAATGAAAAATATTATCTTTGGTAAGCACTCAAATTAGGGCTCAATTTTGAAAGGTGTAACTTTGCTGCCAAATTTTAAACATTGAGTCCGCTTTAATAAATGTATAACATCATATGGTTGGGGCAAACTGGGGCTCC
>ERZ1106919.245-NODE-245-length-46088-cov-10.191993_pt1 | contig 46088 bp, 41 predicted proteins | sample MGYA00403654_ERZ1106919 | MGnify/ENA primary metagenome ERZ1106919 (study PRJEB35170, sample SAMEA104062450) | human gut metagenome | biome: human gut; feature: human-associated habitat; material: faeces | place: Denmark | collected 2012-10-08 ... | reverse complement strand
AGGTGAGCAGCCACTGCTTGCCTTTTCGGAGGCGTGCTTCCTTTCGCTCAGCCTTTGTCAGTTTCTTTTTCTTTGCCATTTGCGGAATCTCCCGGATTATTTGCTGGTAGCTTTCTGTTTCGCTTTTTCGGTGCTGTCAGCTCATGGCTCAAAGGAAGCAGGTCTTTGATGGCATCATCCAACTCCGGTTTGCCGAGCTGAATACTGAGCCACTTTTCCTTGTTCATGTGATAGGCCGGAAAATAGCCGTCCTGCCCACGAAGAGAGCCGATCAGCAGCGGATCACTTTTCACATTAAGGACATCAATTATGCCTGCCTCCGGCAGTCCCAACTTATCAGCAGATACTTCCAGAACCACACCATACCGTTTGTTATTGTCATTGTGCCGCAGCACAGCATTCCAGTCATGCCAAGGGTACTCCGGCTCTGTGCCGTACTGCTGGCGTATCCATGTAAATAATTCTTGGCGTGTCATTCCACATTGCAAGCGAAGTCAATCTATGTTGCACTTCCCACTGCATCCTCCATTTCCACAGAATTCGCAGCCATGTGTATGCCCATGTCCATAATACCATCGCCCATAGCGATAACCATAGTGGGGAGGACAATGAGCACAATCTCCCGTGCATTTGCCTGTATTTTTAGGCTTAGGACTGCCAGCCAGAGCCATTCCCATTAGTATACTGCTGAACAGTCCCGGCTTCTTCGGTTGTGCCTCTTTAAGCGAAATTTCCTCGTCAGGCTCATCCGAATCAGCATACGGAATGCCACTGCGCTTTGAAATCTTCCTAATCAGAGACTCGTCCACACCATAATCACATAACTCATTCAGCCCATTTTCTGTGAAAATCGCATCTGTCGAGTTGACCAACTGATAGATGGATTCCTCATCTGGCAGATTAGGAAGCAGTGTCAGAACATCCTCCTCTGTAAAGTGCGTTGGTTTGGAAGTAATCTTATCAATCAACTCAAACACCGGTTCCGGATCAGGAAGACAGCTCAGCAGCGTATCCAGCTGTTCCCCCGTATAAGCATCCACAGCTGTCTGAATCAACTTTTCCAGTGCTTCTTCATCTTCGATTTGCCCGCTATCTGCAATCTCCGCAACTTCCGCGGCTCGAAACCGGACTCCCGCTGCTAATGCTCTGCGAAGAATGCTGGTCGCTGTGCGCGTATCCACATACTGAATGCAGTCACATATTTCCTCAGATGGACTTCCATCCGGTCCGAAGTCCTTGATAGAGGCCAGACGGCTATACTGAGTACTTTCCTGCCATCCGTCATATCGCTCATAATATTCAGCCCAGGTCACTTAGCCGCACCTCCTCCACACTGCATCGCCATCAAAAATCATCTAATGCAGCATCTATTTCTTCCAGCCGATCAATCCAGCCCAGGTCGGATTTCTTCTTGGTTGCTGGTCTTTTCTTATCACCGCCAACCACTTCAAACCGTTTCTCTTCTGTCCCGAACAAACCTTTTACCTGAATTCTGAAATCCGGCTTGTTGTTGGTCAGTCCCTGCATAAGCTGTACATTCTTGTATCTGGGCAGGAGAATTTGACAAATAGCCTGAATGTCTTGCTCCTTAACACAGGGAGCCGCCATAAACTTTTTCGTTATGTAAGGCTTTATATCTGTCAGAACCTGTGACATCGAGGCTTTCTTTCGATTATCAGCCATAAAAATCTCCTTTTCCGGATATTTCATTTCAAGTTAAAGATATCGAAATTTCACCACCAAATGTACTGATTGAAAATCTGTCATCTGAAACAATAGTTTCCTTTTCAACATGATATTCAAAGGGAAACAGATATACTGAATCATTCAATTCCTGAAAAGAGTAGTATCCACTGTCATCAATATTCATCACTGCATATGCCATAAATGCACTGACTTGTTCATTATTTACTGTCATCCTGTTGATGTGATACTTTCCCGGTTTTTCACAGCGTAGCACATCGAATTCCTTCAATGTTGAAATCAATTTATCAATCGAATGATATAAGGTTGTTCTTTCTCCCCACTCATCAAATAGCTTTTGCTTTAACTGGGCAAGTGTTATTTCATCCTGAAATTCCGACATTTTTCCAATAAGTTTGCACATATCAAGAAACACCGGATATGCCGCCAACATCATGCACCAGTTGATACTCACCGCATATTCCGGATACTTTTCTATCAGCTGTACTGCCTCGCTTTTTAAGCAGGAGCTGTATGGATTGTCATAAACCCAGATGTTCATCAAAATCTCTCTGGTCTTACGAAGAACCGTTGGGCTATCAATCTCATAGCTCAAATACTCATTGAGCTTATCTTTAATCTCCGATTCCGCTGTGCCGTCCGCCACTAAATCAACCGTATATTTCAGCCAAGGTAATTTCAGTTTCCTTGACAAACCAACCATTTTAGCCATGATAATCCTCCGTCCTCGCGATTATGAACGGAACCACCACTTCGTCAAGCGAAATCCCGCCATGCGTCATTACATTTTCACCTTTGATATCCAAAGAATCCCCTACATCGCAGATTAGATAGTCATAATCTTTGGGCAAGTAGTATTTCGGATATTCCAAAAGGCCGTATCGTTCTATCAAACTGTCTTTATTAGCAAAATCCTTCAAGACCACCATTTTGTGGCTTCTTGTTTCGACTTCAACGCCAGAGCCGGTCAATCGTCCCAGTCCTGTACAAGGCGTGTTTCCATGATCTGCTGTAATATAGACATCAAAGCCATCCTGCAACAATCTTTTGGTCAACTCAGCAAGCTTATTTTGTTTCATCAGCACCGTATCATCATTCAACATTCCAATGCGTCCCTGATATTGGGCATGAACCAATTCATCAATATCAAGAATGATGACAGCCCCACACTTTACAAACGCCGAAAAGCTTGCATCATACCCTCGTTCGTAGCCTATCTGATTGTCCTTATACCCATATTTTCTTGCGCATTCGTAAAATTCATTCTTCTCTTTACTTTGCTTCCACGGTTCAATCAGCTGACTGGGATATTTTCCACTCAGTAGGCATTGGCGAGAAATAGATGTCGTAGATGGAATCATGGCAAAGGCAGCACTTTGGCGATAACAAATTCCCGCAAACGATCTTTTCAATATCGTCCAGTCAAATTCTGACATACCATCCATTACGATAATGGCAGCCTTTTCACTATGGTCATGGATATAATCCATGACACTGCTTACCATGACCGGTGATTCCAGGTTGATTTCCGAAGACAGCTTTCCAAAATTTTTCATCGCATAGGCGCAGAACGCCCGATTCAATTCCGAAGTATCAATGTCAACATTGTGTTCTGCTGCGGTTACATCAATCGTTGCTTTTTTCTCCGCAAGTTCAAACCAAGCCCTATAATCTTCAACACTTTTCACTTGGTTTAATGCACATTCGTATAAATCTCTCAAATATAGCTCAACATTTTTCTGAGCATACATTTTGAGGCGAAGAAACATTTCCGTCTGTTTCCGTTCATGGTATTCCTCAAAATCAGTCTGATATGCCAGCGTAAGCAGTTCCAAATCCAGATTTTTGCTTTCTCGCAAAACTGCGCTATTCAACTTTGGAAATAATGACTCGAACGAAATTTCTTCCTCCCGGCATTTTTTCCGAATATCATATGGCACATAAACACCCGGCTGCACCAGAATCGCAAGCTTTTCCTCTCCATTTAGAAGGCTTGTATTATTAACCCGGAAGTTCAAATCATCAGTATACACAACAGTCCTGAAGCCATGTGCCTGAAACACCGCGCTATAATGCGCTTTTTCTTCCAGATGATCTGCATCAACGAGCATCATTTTTTTCGTATACTGTGCAGCTGTTTTTTCAAACACATAGTCTCCAAACATCTGTTACGCCTCCAATCTTGCCATCATAATTAACCTAAAATCCGGATATACCTGTGAGCCTTTCCTGTGCTGTGCTTCAATGTTTGCCTTTTCTTTTTGCAGCTTTTGCAGGCGGCTTCTCCGGATATTCTCAATCCCAATATGTTCCGCAGCCTCTTGCCTCAGCTCCAAAGCATACATATATTTCTTGAAACTCTCCTCATTCTGCTGCATCTGCTTCTCTTTTAATTCAACAAATGTGTCATAGGCAAAATCCATGCAACTTTTTTCAAGCTTAGAATAAATTTCCGCATCCACATTCGACGCAGACGAAACCCGGAGCTTGCTGTTTCCATCGAGGAAAACATCCATAATACGCTTTCCTGCCATCGGTCGCAATACCATTGCGCTGTTGACAAATATCGGCAAAATCCGCTTTCCGCTCTCTTTTTCAGAGATAGACAGCTCCCAAAGCATAAAATAGCCTTCCTCATTGGGGAAGTTGTCAATCTGGATGGACATAAGCGGTGCCGTCCGATCCTGCACCAACTCCGTCTTCAAATGCTGTGTGATTTCTTCATCTGCAATGCTGATGCGGTCAATCAAACGCGGGTCATGCCCCTGCCAGCACTCATAATAGGTCAGCATTGTGCGGAGCGCACTGTCTACATCGAAATTCGACTCTGTTCCGACAAGTTTTGTCAAGTCTTTCTCTTCTCGGATCACATCTTTATATTTCTGCGCATTCGTAAGCTGCTGCTTCATCTCTGCCTCAACTGGGTACAGATTCTTCTCTACCTGTGAAGCATGACCAATGGAGCGCATATACACATCTGTAAAGTCACATTCTGCTACTTCGCTGTCCAGAACATCGGAATACTTATCAACGCCCATCTCTTTCAGAATAACGGATAGTTTTTCTTCCAGCACTTCACGAACACGGTTTTCTACTGTTTCCCCCACAATGAAGTTATAAATATGTACATCTCTCTGCTGACCAATACGATCAACACGACCACACCGCTGCTCAATTTTCATTGGGTTCCACGGAAGGTCATAGTTGATGATAATATTGGCAAACTGCAAGTTAAGGCCTTCGCCACCGGCATCTGTCGAAATAAAAATACTGGTGCTGGTCTTAAACTCCTGCATGGCAGCATTTCGCTCGTCAATGCTCATGCCGCCGTTTAGAATCGTTACTGTATAGCCTCTATTCACAAGCAGCTCCTGCAAATAAGTCTGCGTAGCAACAAATTCTGTGAAAATAATAACCTTCTGTGTACGATCCTCACTCAGAATAGCATCAATCTCATTCAACAGCGGCTCTACTTTTGCATCCTGATTCTGGAACTGTGCTTGTTTTGCAAGAGAGATGATCTGCTTCAGCTCTTCGATTTCCAACTCCATATCCAGAGAAATCGCTTCAAGGGCATCCTCAACACCATCCTCGATGTTCAGTTCGTCCAAATCCTCTTCCCTTAAATTACCAACGCAGGTGCGCTGCTCCAGAAGAACATTTAATCTGCGCTCCAGGCTCTGTCGAATGGCCGCCGTGCTGCTCGTCACCATGCGCTGCATGATAATCAACAGGAAAATCAGGCACATATTTTTCTTGCGATTGCGCAGTGCTTTGTTATAAGTCTTTGCGACATAGGAGCTGACCATCTCATACAGTTCCCGCTGCAAATTATTGCGTTCGTCCCATGAAATCGTCACAAGATGCGTAATACGGTTCTTGAATAGCAGATTACCGTTATTGTCAATGGCCTCGCGCTTTTCCGTGCGGATCAGGAATGGAGCAACCTGTTCTCGGACAATAGATTTGGCATTCGGGAAAGCATCCGCATCCAGCAAACGAATCAGCCGCAAAAACGGCTCAGTTTTGCCATTATGCGGTGTTGCTGACAACAGCAGCAGATATGGGCTTGCCTGTGCCAGTAAATTTCCCAGCTTGTAGCGAGCCACTTCGCCGGAGGAGCCTGCCACACGATGTGCCTCATCTATGATGATCAGATCCCATCCGCTGTTGATGATGGAATAGATTCGTTCCTCATTGTACTTTTCAACCTTTTCCTCGCTCCAGCCGGCGTGTTTTTCAATCGGCTTTATAGAATCCATCGGAGAAATCACCTGATCGAACTGACCATACACATCATCATTATCCGTCAGGCGACGAATCGTATCATAATCGGACGGCAAAATTACTTGAAATTTCTCATGGAACTTTTCCTGCATCTCGCTTGCCCACTGGGTCACCAGACCCGTCGGACAAACAACGAGAATCCTACTGACAAGACCACGGCTCTTCAATTCACGGATGATCATACCAGCTTCAATCGTCTTACCAAGACCGACTTCATCCGCCAGAATATAGCGGATGTTGTTGGTCTCCATTGCGCGGTTCAACACATGTAGCTGGTGCGGCAAGGGAATAATTCCGCTGGCAAGAGAAGAAAGAAAGCCACCGGCAGTTTCGTTTTTGATTTTAGAGAGCAGCGTAACATAGCGCAGATAATTTTCATCGTACTGCATGGTACTGCCCGTTGAGCTAAGCTGTTCCTCATTTGCCTTATATACCCGACCGGTTGCCGGGTTAAAGACCTTGTAAGAAACATAGCCCCATGCTTCGATCTTCTCCAAAACCTGCACATTTGCTTTTTCTATTGTATCAAAAACGAAATCACCTGTTGCGTGCATTACATCATTTCCTCTTTTCTACTGCGTTCCATTCAATATCGCCTGTTGTGTTGCTCGAAGTCCAGTACTTTCCACAGATAGTTTTATTATCACCTTCAAGTACCATTCTGCATGTACCATGTTGAATCGGATTACTCTTCTGCGTTGCAGCAGACGGATTGGTCATATATGTGTAGTACAAAACATCTTGTCCGAATTCACTCACAATCGCTGCTGTAATCGTGACACTTGAATTTATATCCGTGTTAGTCTTTATATCAATCCCCAACCATGTCTGTTTAATCTGAATACCGATTGGTTTTTCGCCTGCGGTTCCCTTAAATGTATAACGAATAGTTCCGCTGTATTGTTTTTTCAAAACTGGAGGCCGATTCCAAGGAATAATTCGCCACGCCCATTTTTCATAAATATAAAAGATGAGCGTCACCACAGTCACAGCATAACTAACGTTAGATGTATAGTCTCCAAATTCCTGCGGCTTCTTAATTAAGCAACAAATTGCAAATGTGAGAGCAGCTATGACTATTCCTGGTTTTATAAGTTTTTGTATCCGTTCGTTCATTCGCTGCCATCTCCTTACTCATACTCGTAAAAAGAAGCCAACTGATCTATGAAGTTACAAAGATTCGTATAGTCACTCGGTTTCGGACACAACTCTTTTATTCCATTTGCTTCTTTGTATCCCCAAAAATCATTCTTTCGATTTTGTAATGTTGCTATCAGCTGACTGAATGCAAACACTTTGCGGTAAGCTCCGCAGTATTTAAGATACCAGGAATCCTCAATATTCCAAAGCAACGATTCAAGCATAAACGAACTGACATTTTTTGCCGCACTGCTGTATGCTGTAATATAGCTATCCTCCATTAGATAGCGCATTTTCTTCATAATGCGCACCATTTTCTTATAATGATGGTTCGTATCGCTATTTTTCTTCCGACCGTTTGCAATATGCTGCTCAGGGTAATTGATGATCATGCCACCATTGTCAGGATAAATAACAACACCACCCACAAAGTTACTCACATCACGCCTATAATCTTGGCGATAGTCACGATATCGACGACAGGGAACAGTATCAGCATCCTTGCGATATGTATTACCATGGACCTTTATGGATTTATTCTTTCTCTCAACATCAGTGCCGAATTTACACTTCAATGCCTCTTGTACTTCGTCCTTAAAAGTCTTTGCCGCCGCTGGCGCAGGAGTAAATCCGTAATCTGCTCCACTTTGTGGATATACAGAATCCTTCCGATACTCCGGTAAAAATGTTTCTTCCTGAATCACGGCAACGTCCACATCACTCTCAGTGCGGACATTTGTATTGTTTGCATAGGAGCCTTGTACGAACAGCTTGATATTACGCGAATCCGATGAACGACGCATCTGCAAAGAATACGCAAACGTATCAGTATACAGCGGTGTAATGGCCGCATTATCATCGGTAAATCCAAGTGTTTTCAATGCATCGGCTACCATACGGATTGCGTTTTTGCACTGTCCATCCTCAGTTGCACTGAGAGGCTGAGAATAATTCATCAGCATAGATTCCGTAAATTTCAAACTAAATCCCTCCTATCAAACACGCCCAAGGCTGATATCATAGTACATTAGCAGGTTAGAATCCTCCTGAATGGTCTGCTCCGGCAGACGTTCTGCGATATCAACAATGGCCTTATAGTTCTTTTCTTTCCAAAGGCGAGAGAAGCCCACACGGATAGCCTCCGAACGGAACAGCTTCAGCTTGCCCTTGCTGTTCATATAGCCTTCAAATTCTTTCCACAGGTTCTTCTCACGCAGCTTAACCAGATCGCCTTCCTTGGTCACATCCGGGATGTACCAGCGACCTTTCCCGTCTTGCAGGAAGTTCTCTTCCAGAATGGTAGCAAGCTCCGGCATCTGCTCATATTTATCAACTGCCTTGACTTCCTGCATGAACTTCGGCTGAAGCTCTGCATAGGTCTGCGGACCGCAGAATTGCTCATCCAACTGCTGGTACAGCCAGGAAATAGCAGACTTTTCATTTGTAACAAACAGTTCGAACTGGATATTCTCCACTTCAGTCGTGATGCGGGCAGTATCATACTCATTGACCTGATCCGGCAGGAAATACATATTATCGCGTTTCAGAAACTTTTCATCCAGTCCACGATAAAAGTCGGTAGCATCCAGCGGCACAGGGATTCCCTGCATGATGTGGTAAGCAACCATACGGTCAAAGAGCAGATATGCTTGACGCTCAGCAACAACTTCGATGCGGTCATTTTTCACAACAACAACTGGAATGTTTGCAAGGTGTTGACGCACAAAAGCCCATGCTGTATCTTCACTTCCTGCATGACTTAAGAATTCTCTGCGGAAGCTGTCTTTAGGCTTATAACAGGAAATTACCAAGTCTTGCTTCACCGCACTAGTTGTGGTAACCTGTTTAAAGCTTCCTTGCTTCTTATCAAGTGTACGCACATCCGCAATTATAAACCCTGCACGCAACAAAGACTCTTGAATTGCATTCCAAACCGAATTTTTGGAATTATGAAATTCAACTGTCATCCAACGGTTCGGTTTTAGCACTCGGTAATATTCTTTAAAGCACTCTGTCATTAGCTGTTGATATTCAACTAATCCTTTATTCTGTACAGGATTCATGACCGCTTCTTGAGAATTATTTGTCCGAACCTTCAGCCATGCTTCCCATATAAAATTCAGCTCCGAATAATTCAAATTCCCTCCAAACGGAGGATCTGTAAAAATATAGCCTATCGAATTATCAGGAATATTTTTCAAATCCGTTGTCGATTGTGTAGAAACAATAGTTGTAGAAATTTGATTATCTACAGTCAAAAAAGCTTTCTTCAGACTATCAATTCTATCGGACAAAAGCTCAACAATTGAAGTTTCAACCGACAGAGACGGAAAGTATAAAACTCCTGTAAGATAACCCGCATTCCAACCGCCGCCGCCAAATAAAAAATTATGCATATGCACTTTATTCATTTTTGTGGCGCGCAATATAAATGCGGTAATTGCAAACCTCATTGCATCACTTGCCCTGCTCCAAATAAATGACAAACAATATAGATTTCTTTTTGTAAAAAACGCATCAACTGTTTTAATTCCCTTACTTATTGGCTGTTTGGTATTATATCCTTTCGGAAGTGCATCTGTTGGAAACCAATAAGGGATTTGCAGTCCTTTAATTTTTTCAATAACAGCCAAATCATTTTCATCTGGAATCTTTTCGTGTCTCTTTCCAGAAGAGCTTGTGTAGCAAATCAGCACAGGTACCTGCTTAGGGATTGAGTATGTTGTATGCCGAATATCATCATACATAACTTCTTCCGCACAAATGCTGTCCTTCTTTGAAATCTCTGCTTGGCAAAAGGCACACTTGTAGCTCTCGTACATTTTCTTTCTTGCTCTATCAACTGTACGCTCCCAATACACATATTCTTTTCCGCAATGTGGGCAAATCATCACATCTGACCACACTGTATAATTTATAGTACCTTCATTCGATTCCGGGATGAACGTTGGATACTCATCTTGACAACTATGCCGAGTCTTGTACATCCACCCACATTCGTTCTTTAGTTCTTGTAAAAGCCGTTTGCCTTCTTCCTCGAATTCACTAATATTAAACCCTGAATTGTATCTATTAGTAATATGGGTTGCTGCTGGAGATAAATCTAATAATATAGCTTTTCTGGCTCCTACCTCAACACTTCCGAGGTCCTTTTCATATTTAACTTTATCTATATTCGATACCGAACCACATGCCCTTGCTGCAACTCCCGTCATTCCTGTCCCAGAAAAGCCATCCAGAACAATATCATATAAAGTGGTATAGTGAAGTATATAATTCATGATTGCCTTGTACGGTACCTTTGTATGGTATGTATGTACCGTATACAACGGGTCATTCTTTCCTTCACTCACATCTGCCGCAAATGGTTCTCTGTGATAATTGTCCGTTGCCTCATCATACGGAGTGCCATACTCCTTGATGAAGTCCTCGATGAAGGGATTCGGGCATGCAGTATAAAACGGTGCATCCGAGAGAGCGATGATATCCTCATCCGTTCCGATGGGAAAGCCTTCGATGTTGCGCACTTTATCTATATCTTCTTTGGTCAGCTTTCTGCGTTCCATAGCTGTTTCCTCACTTTCGTTTTCTAAATTGTGCAAGCGGCACTTGCACAATTTTATTTGACAATGATACGGAGTTTGCCTTCGTCTTTGCCCTTGGTATAACCAGCAATCAGCTCATTCAGCTTCTGCTTAAAGCTAACTTCATCCATCGGCGGCAGCTTCGTCAGCTTATCCATCAAATCTTTTGCATCCACTACCACAGGTTCAAAGCCCTTCAGCAATGCCTGAATCGCCTTGATGAAGAAATCATCAACACGCTTCGGCAAAGTACCGGAAGCAATAAAATCATCAATCGCTTTCTGCTGTTCTGCACTCAGGTACTCTTTCTGGCTTGCCACAATCGGGTCAGAAATCGTATTCAACAGAGTCTGCGTCCATTCCGTCATCAGATCATCAATCCGAATATCCAGATTATCCAGCTGACCTGCGACATTCGGAACCTGATCACCAAGGTTATAATGGCAATGCGGACAGATATGAGTTGTTTTCAGCTCAGTCGGTGTCAGCTCATAGCAGACTTTCAAGTTTGCCATGTCCTGCTCAATCTTTGTCAGTTTGGCTGCCGAAAGGATTTCAACGCCACGCAACTTACGCAGATTTGCCAGTACGGAACTCTCCTGTAATTTACCGCGTCGTTTTGCATCGTCAATGTCCAGGCGTTTTTTCTTGTGTTCTTCAAAATAAATGCCGATATACTCTTCTTTAACCTTTTCAAGAGCAGCATTTACCTTCTGTGCAGCTGCATCTCCGGATGTACCGGTCAGAATGCTGTCGCGTGCAGAACGGAATTCGTCTTTTGCAGCTTCCAGTTTTTGTTTGAAGTTCGCGCCAAGGTCGATGAACTCAATGTTGCTCAGATAGGAAACATTGTTTGCGCAATCCGTTTTGAAGGTCACATATTCCGTAATCGTCTTGATCAGTGCAATCTGCTCCGCCAGCTTATCAATTTCCTCAAAGGTCAGCGTGAAGTTGTTCAGCTTCGCCGGGGTATTGAACCGAGCAGAATAATTGCTGAATTCATCCTTAACTGCTGCACAGGCTTTCTGCATAGCAATCAAATGTTGCGCATCCACAAGCGGTTCATTCCAAAGCTCAAATCCATTGTTCAGCTTCTGGTTCGCAAGAACAGCAGAGTTGCTCGTTTCCTGCGCTTTTTTCAACAACTGCTTCACACCCTCATCACGATCATTCGGGTTGTCCAGCAGAGCCGGATTGATTTCCAGCACATCAAAGAGCTTTTTCAGTTCTGCCATTGCCATCTGTGCAGGCCGTGCCAGATATTTGAACTCATACAAGTCCAGAACACTAATACGAGGCACCGTATCCAGATTCGATGCACTCAGAACAGTGCCATTGCGCAGAGTCATCGTTGCATAGCCCGCATATACCATGGACAGGAAGATGATCGGTGTAAAAAGATAGTTGATCTTGAAATGCTTATCTTCGTACTGGTCATCATATTTGACATCAAAGATATCCGAATAATTGATAACGCCCTGCGGCGGCAGCTGTTTCAGCCGGTCAATGTAGTAAGCTGCATACTTGGAACCTTCCGGTCGAATCTTATCGCCGTCCAGAACGCCAAAGCTCTGGAGCATCAAGGTTGCAGTCTGCGTTTTACGACCAGCAAAATAATCAAATGCCTGCCGTACATTTTCTGCCATGTTTTTCCGAGTTACCTTTGTTTTCATCATAGGACAATCCGGATATTTGCCGCAGAAATATTCATCCAGACACAGGGAAGCCGCCAAATCAACGGTGTCCTTAAAGTCCATATCCCGGTTATAGCGTCCACGGAGTACTTCGATCATCTGCCGCTTCTGCCCATTATACTGGATATCAAAGCAGGTGTTCTTATTTTCACTCAGATACTTAATCAGCTTTTTGCGGATCATCGCTGCCTTGCTCAGATAGGCATCCTTATCTTTGCCTTCACTGATCTGTGCCTGTGCATTGGCAGCAGAGAAGAAGCCCAGAATCTCCTTGAACTCCGCAGTGGATTTGAAGAAGAAATAAACTTCATCCTCCAAATTTTTTACAGCAATGCTGCCGCTGCTGTATGGCGGCATAATATGGATATAGAAATCCCGTTCCGGCTGCGCAGTGCTACGCTCTCCTGGCAGGCCGAGAAACAAATAGCCTTCACGGAAAATGTTATGGCTATCCCAGTTCAGATCGCGCTGATAAATCTCAAATCCAGGAACATACTGCTTTGCGTCCCAATCAAGGCAGCTGTAAATCAGCTGATAGAAATAGCGATTCAGTTCGCCGTCTGCCATGATGGAAGCCTTCTGTTTAATCTTCTCATCATAGTCAACGACCTTATCCACATCAATGTAATACTGGTTATTGGCATCGTTGTAGATAATAAACTGACCGGATACCGTGGTCATGATATCCTTCAGCGTAGTCTTAATCAAAGCCAACAGGAAATCTGCATCCTGCTCCGGCATCGGCAGGAACAGGCAAAGATCATCCTTCAGGTTCTCTGCCGTCAGTCCGAAATGCACATCCAAGCCATTCGTAGTCAGACGATGAACACTCAGTGCATAGATAATTTTAATTGCCAGCGGCTTGTATGCTGCCTTAGGGAATGCACGGTTAATAATATCCTCCAGCTGTCCACTGGCAGTAACAACACGGTTGATGGTCACGTCACTCTTAAGCAATCCGTTGGATTTGATTGCAGGCCAATAATTATCAAAAGAGATGATGCCCGGCTCATTCTCTGGCACATCGCGGTTAAAAATATCGCGAATTGTCATCGAGATGTTTTTCAGGATATGCCGATTCTCAATCAGGTAAATCTTATTGAACACATCAATATAGGACGGATGAATTGGGAACAAATCTACAAACTCATCCATCCGGGAAGACATACCAGTATAAAGCATTGAGAATTTCTCCAAATGCTTGCGAATCAAAGCCTTCTGCTCAGGCGTTTTCTTCAAAATACGCTCAGACACAACATAAGATGTTGCCTCTTTGGTGATGACAATCTGCGTAAAACGATCAGACACATGTTTCAGTGTGTCCGACACAAAGCTGAATCGCGGATTATCAAAAATCTTCTCCTGCACACCAAAAATTACGCGCAGTTTGCTCTTGGAGCACATCTCGCCAAGTGCGCGGAAAAACTCAAGGTCGAGGACAATTTGCCGCTCGTCACGGGAAGTCAGATAGCTCAGAAACTCATCCACAACAATCAGATATCCCTTATCCGGATACTTTGCGGAGAAGGCCATCATCATATCTCGAATCAGCTTTTTATTATCGCGGACCGTATCAAAATCCGGCACTTCAAAATCAATTCCTCGTGCCGCAAAATCGTCTTCGATGAAGCCAAACAGGATTTCTCGCAGCGACATTGTTACGCCGCCGATCTCAATACGAAGTACTTCAAACTTGCCTGCGATGCACTCCATCTCTTTTGCAAAGTTTTTATTCTGGAGATACTGAAGGTTATCCGCATCCTTGGCAATAGAAGAAATCACGCTCATCAAGTGTGATTTACCAGTACCATAGTTACCAACAACAAGAACACCCTTGTTGTCAACCACTTCATCCATCTGAAGCTGATCCAATACCGGGCTTTTCAGATTTACCGCCATGGTATCAGACATAACATAAGATTTCACATACTCTTTCGCCCGGTTCGCATCATCCGCCGTAGTAAGCTGAATGACATCCTCAATCGGGTTGAAGCTGATCAAGTCTGAGTACTTCACTATTTTATCCTCCCCTAAACGACACAAGTTATGTCGTATTGTTCTACATCGTATTCTTTATAGTCCGCACATCCATCTTCCGCATAAACCAATTTTCCATCTGCCATAGTTCCTGGCCATAAAACAGAAAACGATTTGCTTCGATTCGCAACTGTAAGAAGTTGCAGTACATCTATCTTGTATGCTGGATTGAACAGCACGTCAAAGTCTCGGATACAACTGTTTTCCGGAATATTTGTAAGAACTTCCTGAAAGCATCTTTCAAGCCTCATGGTTCTTCGTTCCGGTTTAATTTTTATGAGTAGAGCCGCCATTTTCTCATTTAATGAAACCTGCTGTAAACTTTCGCAGTATTTTTCATCACAGTAGACAACTGGTCTCATCAGTCCTGTTTGATTTTCGGATTGAAGCAGCCGATACTGTATTATCCTTCCCATTCGGCCACCATCCTTATTCTTCTACATTATCAGCTGTCCCATTATCTGGACTCTCTGGGATGAAATCCAACACATCGTCAGCCGTACATCCTAATGCAAGACAGATTTTTTCTACCATTTCAATAGAAACAGGTTCTCCGCGCCCCATTTTCCCAATGGTACTTGCGCTGACTCCAGCAAGCTCGCACAGCTCTTTCTTCTTCATTTTCTTGTCTATCAACAGCTTAAACAACTTGTTATATGATACTGCCATCGCCTCTGCCTCCTGCTTAAAAATAACCTGTCCATGGGTATAATTTCTCTATTTTCAAGTATAGCACTTATCGTCTTCTAAGTAAACAAAAAATCGTGCGTTCAAAACACTTTTCACTCTTCTGCAAGCAGGGCTTTCGTGACACGAAAGCGATTTTCTGCTTGTTGGGGAAACTCCCCAATCCCCATAGAACGCTGCCTGCGGCATCGAGCTGCGCATCCGTTCCGGATGCTTTAACGGCAGTTCCTGCCAAAGAAAAAAAGCCCGGTGCAGCATGAGCATAACACTCACACTGCACCGGGCTTTCCATCATCTGCTATTCTGTCTATTTTCTTCTTCCTGCCGCACTTCCTGCTCATGCAGTTGCTCTTTCTTCTGTTCGTCCTCTTTCAGGATTTCCTGCACGATTTTCTGTGCCACAAGCCAATCCTGCATTTCCGATTTGGTCTTGCGGTACTCTGCATAGGAGCTTTTCTTTCGTTCCAGAAGCATCGCATACTCTGCGTTCAGCTCGCTGATGCGCGGGAGCTTTTTGTCCGAACCGTTCTCTTTCTTATAGGCATCAAACGCCTTTTTTGCTGCGCTGCGCAAGGCCAGCATATCCCGATGGGCTTCATAGAACTCCCGGTCGTAGCCGGATGCTTTATACGCAGCAAAAACATCTTTTGTCTTGGCATAATTGATTAGATGCTTCCGCAGCACTGACACTTCCGACATCCGTGCCTCATCTGCTTTTACAGATTCCAGCAGCGCATCACATTTTTCAGAAATTCCATCTGCCTTTTCTTTCAGCTCTGCATAGTTCTTGATTCCATGCTCTTCCATGAACATCATAGCTTTTGCCATCTGCTTCAGATTAAAGACTTTCGCCCAACGCGCATATCCCGCGTCTTTGCCCGCCTGCATTTTGGCACGGACATCAATCAGGAACGACAGCTCCGCCTTCTGATGCACCTGAGCAGACCGTGCGCTTGTGCGGGTTTTCTCTGCAAATTTGCTTTTGTGAACCGCATTCCCGGCAATCACTTCACAGAGTTCTTCAACCGAATATCCTTTGCCAAGAGAGCGGAAACGAGCAAATCTGGCATGGCCTTTCCCCCGCATGGCAGGCTGTTTTCCGTCTTTATACTCGTACCCTGCTTCCTGCAAAATTCTAATCAATTCTCGGAAGTCTTTTGGTTTTCTTGCCAATGCTGCATCAATGGCCTCGCAGATTTCATCCCGCTGCGATTTTTTCTCCGGGTATTCCGTTCTCTTCTGCCGCTCCCCATATGGTTTCCGGATAATGACCGACAACCGGTGTTCCAGGCAGACGATATCACTGAGCTTTGCCAGCGCAAGACCGGATAAGTGAAAATCGCGGAATTTTCTGGTGCAGTCTAATGTAGTCGAATTAAAAATAATATGGTTATGAATGTGCGCGCGATCAACATGAGTTGCCACGATAAAGGCGTGTTTTCCCTTGGTGAATCGCATGGCCGTCTCATACCCAACCTTGTTCGCCTCCTCCGGCGTGATTTCTCCAGGCTTAAAAGATTGCCGGATCTGATATGCAATCACATCATGTGCCTGGGTTCTTCCTGTGATATGCTCATACTGCCGTTTGGAAAGCAGGAATTCTTCATCACAGGTCTTTGCGTCACAGGCATACGCACTAATGTATTTTCCATCTTCCGTCTTTGCTGCATTCTCAGAATAATCAGTACGGTCAGCCAGACACTGCGCTACCGTCTTTCCTTTATTGATATGCAGCGCAATTAGTCTTGTAGCCGCCATTCCTTATTCCTCCATCTAAAAAGAGCCACCCAAAGGCAGCTCTTACCAATCCAATATTCTCATTTTAGCATCCGTTCTCGGTCATAAGCTCCCTGCAAATAAACGGCCTGCTTGATGATCTCTTCCATATCGAAATAGACGCACATAATGCTTTCATAAAGCTTCCACACATTAGATTCGCTGCCGCCCACCATTTCCATCAGCTGGTCTTCCATCTTCGATTGCTCAGACTGTTTTTCCTGATAAGCAGTCTCTTCCACAAAATGATTCTCTCCATCTGTTTCCTCGTACCGTAAATCATAATAATCTTTCATAAACTGAATATCCATCGAATCCCTCCTGAACTCAAATTGTCAAAACATCCTCTACACGCTCGCACAGCCGCTCCATCAGTTCCATGATGCCGCCCGCACCAACCGCAGCTGCGAACAGCCCCATCTCAATCAGGGTCAGCAGGAACACATCCGTCCAGCTCGCCCGAACCACCGAATAGATGCCGCAGCCAAAAACGAACAGCATGATCGGCGAAAGCACCCACAGGGATAGCTGCATCAGCAGATTCCAGATAAAGCATAGAAATCGCAGCAGAAACGCAACTGGCAGCAACAGGATTTTCAGCATCAGCTTCAACAAAAAACATACGATCTTCATGGATTTCACCCCTTCGTTTTTCTTTTCATCTTCATTTTACTGTACCCGCTTGCCAAACACCACGATGTCAACAGGAAGACCTGCAAAAAATATGTAATGACACAGACTGTTTCATCTGTGCCATGTGCAATAGAAATTCCGCACGTTTGCGCCGTCATCGAATACCAGAAAGCCTCTTTAAGATCAGCTTTTGCATCTCCCAGAGTTCATCCAGTCGCTTCTGCAAATCCCGGATATCCTCCGCATAGATGCTTCCAGATTCATTGGCGCGTTTTGCGTACTGGTTCAGGTTGTTGCTGCATCGGCGAAGAAGTGTGGATACCTGCGCCACATCCGACAAATCAAGATTTACGCAGTACCCGTCCATCGCCATCTTTCTCATATAGGCACCGGTATTGCGGATGCCTAATTCTTTCTGCTTTTCACGAATTCTCGCCAGCTCTTCCGGGTTTACCCGGACATTGATCCAGTGTTCCCGAACACTCATAGTGTCACCTCCTCATCATCTCGATGTGTCATCGGCGGAATGCGCCCTACACGGTCGCGCAGCTCTGCCAGGACAGACGGCTTTTCCGTTGTTTTCTCACGGTCTGGATCATCGTTTCCACGGTCATCCATATTCAGCAGTGCGTCCAGTTCTACCAGTCTTGCACTCTTTTTTGCCAGTTCTGCCTCCTGGGGAAATGGCTTTCCAAGCTCGGCCTGCGCCGCTTCCTGCTGGCTACTAAGATTGTCCAACTGCTGTTCCGCCTTTTCCAGCCTTGCAGGAATCCCGGCAAGAGCATTGTCCAGACGCTGGATATTGCCCGCAGCACTGGTGCCGATGGGTACCCGGTGGGTCATCTCGCCTTTCAGCAGCACCTGATACTCTTTCTGGAAGCTGTCAAATGCCAGTTCCATCTTGAAACCACGGTAACTGCCAAGCGGCACCGGCTCCAAACTCTGATTGGCTTTACAGATTGCGAGGATTGCTTCACCGGCCTCTGCTTTTTCAGTAAAGCGTGTGCCATTTACCTCCATGCCGCAGAACCCTTCTTCCGGCAGCGGATGTGCCGCCACCGTCCGAATATCCGACTGAAAGCCTTTGATAAACCCCTGCGTTTTCTCAATCTCCGCTGGGAAATATTTCATCAGCTTATCCTCCAATCGGTACTGCTGGCTCTGATGGTCCGCCTTCAATACTTTCAGCCTTGCAACATCTACATCCAAGTCCATTTTCTCCTTGATCTGCGGGTCTCCGGCACAAAGTGCCTTGATTTCCGCATAGGAAAGAGCCTGCTCATCCACATCATCACAGGAACGTACCGGAGATTTGCTGGTCATAATCTGACTGATAAACTTCTGCTTATTCTCCAGTGTCTGATAGAGGTAAGCGTCAAAAGTTCCTTCCGTCACATACTGATAAACCTGCACCTCTTTGTTTCGGTTTCCCTGACGGATGATACGACCATTTCTCTGGGTCATGTCCGCAGGCCGCCAACCCACATCCAGATGATGCACGGCCACCAGCCTGTCCTGCACGTTCGTGCCTGCGCCCATCTTCTGTGTCGAACCTAACAACACCCGCACCTGCCCAGTACGGACTTTGGCAAACAGATCCTTCTTTTTTGCCTCGGTATCAGCATCATGGATAAATGCGATTTCTTCCTCCGGTACACCGGACTGGATAAGTTTGGTGCGGATGTCCTCATAGACATTAAAGGTTCCATCGTTTTTCGGTGTGCTGAGGTCGCAGAACAGCAGCTGGGTCAGCTTGTCCGACTGTCCTTCTTCATAAATACGAAGCACATTCCGCACACAGGCATTGAGCTTACTGTTGGGGTCATCCGGCAGGAGCGGATTCATCAGCCGCTGATCCAGCCCCAGCTTTCTGCCATCCGATGTGATTTTTAGCATGTTATCGACCGACGGGTCTACCACGCCGGAATGCACAGCCGCTGCCCGTTCCGAAAGCTCCGCCACCATCGCCTGCTGATGCTCCGAAGGCTGCACCACCACAGTTTCAAACTTTGCCTCCGGCACCGGCAGATGCAGCTGATCGGAAGTCTTGATATCTGCCACTTCCTTGAACATATTCATCAGCTCCGGCAGGTTGAAGAATTTTGCAAATCTTGTTCTTGCCCGGTATCCGGTTCCTTCTGGTGCCAGCTCAATGGCCGTGGTGGTCTCACCAAAGGTAGAAGCCCAGCTGTCGAAATGGGTCAGCCCTTTCTGCTGCAACGTGCCGTACTGGAGATACCGCATCATGGTGTAAAGCTCCGTCATGCTGTTGCTGACCGGGGTGCCGGTCGCAAAAATGATGCCGCGCCCGCCTGTCAGCTCGTCCATATATTGGCACTTCATAAACATATCCGAAGATTTCTGCGCTTCCGATGTGGACAAGCCCGCAACATTGCGCATTTTTGTGTAGAGGAACAGGTTCTTGAACGCGTGTGCCTCGTCTACGAACAGCCGGTCTACGCCCAGCTGCTCAAAGGTAATCACATCGTCTTTTCGGTCGGTTGCCCGGAGTTTCTCCAATCTCGCCTCCAATCCTTTCCGGGTCTTTTCCATCTGTTTGATGGAGAAACGCTCGCCATTCTGGGATTTCATCTCAGCAATAGCATTTTCGATTTCATCAATCTGGGCAGTCAAAATCCGCTCCTGCCGTTCTGCGGACACCGGGATTTTCTCAAACTGAGAATGCCCGATGATAACTGCATCGTAATCGCCAGTGGCAATTCGTGCGCAGAACTTTTTTCTGCGGGCAGTCTCAAAGTCCTTTTTGCTTGCCACCAGCAGTTTTGCACTCGGATACAGGCGTAGGAACTCGTTTGCCCACTGAAGGGTCAAATGATTCGGAACGACAAACATGGATTTCTGGCACAGTCCCAGCCGCTTTGCCTCCATAGCAGAAGCTGCCATCTCGAAGGTCTTACCGGCACCTACCTCGTGGGCCAGCAGCGTATTGCCGCCGTACAGCACATGAGCAATGGCATTCTGCTGATGTTCACGCAGCCGGATCTCCGGATTCATACCGCCAAAGCGGATATGAGAACCATCGTACTCACGAGGACGGGTACTGTTGAACAGCTCGTTATACTTTTCCACCAGTTCCGCACGGCGATAAGGGTCTTTCCACACCCAATTCTGGAACGCATCCTTAATGGACTGCTGTTTCTGCTGGGCGAGGGTGGTCTCCTTTTTATTCAGAACTCGCTTTTGCTTACCGTCTGCATCCTCCACGGTATCGTAGATACGAATATCCCGCAGATTTAGCGTATCCTCTAAAATCCGGTAGGCATTGGCACGGCTCGTGCCGTAGGTCATATAGGCATGGACATCGTTCCGGCTCGGTGTACTCTTGCCGGTAATCTGCCATTCTGCCGTCATGGGAGAGAATTTCACTTCAATATTTCGGCGCAGATAGAACGGCGGTTCAAAGGTTTCTTCCATAAACTGCTGGATATAATCCCGATTGACCCATGTGGCACCAAGACGCACATCAATCTCCGAAGCATCCAGGTCTTTTGGCTGTGCCTTCTTCAAATATTCCGCGTTCACCGCAAAGGCAGGGTCAGAGGCCGCAGCCAACTCTGCCACGCGGAGCTTTTCCCGGACATTGCCGGACAGATATTCATCAGCTGTTACCCAGCCGGTTTCCTCGCTGCCCTGCGTCATCGGGTCTTTGAAAATGACACCATGCAGTTCCTGCTGGATTTTTTCATATTCCCCTGGTGTACCTAAAAGCTCCGACATATAGGGCAAATCCACTCTGCCGCGCTCTCCAATGGAGATTGCCAGAGCTTCAGCCGGAGTATCCACGCTGGTAACAGCCCGTTCCGGTCGAATCGTCCGTTTGGTGAACATATCCGCCTTGGATTCCAGCCTGCCGTTTTCATCTACATTTTCCAGAGAGCAGAGCAGATAATAAGACGAATCTTCTGAAAAAGCCTGCGCATTTGCACGGGAGTTGATAAGCCCATACTGATCGGCGAATCGGTCATAGGCTACATTCAGTTCCCGCTGTTTCTGGGCAATCGCGTCCTCCGGATAATCGTTCAGCTGATAGTCGATCAGTTCCTGCACAATGGTACGAAGCTCCACCATGCCCTTGATCCTGCCGGTGGCTGTCGCAGAAAGGTCAGCCTTTCGCATGATGCTGTTCTCACGGAAGTAGACATCCCCATCCACCACCGCATAGGAGAAGTTCTTTACATTGGGGTCTGCCGGAATGGTTTCGCCCTGCAAGGACAGTTCTTCCTCCGGTGCCAGCTCCTGCGCTTCATAGTGACCGCCGATATGCTGCACAGCCTCATGCAGCTGGTCTCCCAGATCCTCATCCGGAATCGGAATGACCGTACATTCTTCCTTGCCGTACTGGGTACTTTCCGTTGTAATCTCACCCAGCACCATTTCCGGGTGGTCAACAAAATAGCTGTTGAGGGTAATACCCTCCGATATCAGCCCCAGATGCACCCAATCCGGTTCGATATCAATTGGATGGTCTCTCTTTTGCAGAAAAATGATATCCGACACTACATCTGTACCGGCATTGGCACGGAATGCGTTGTTAGGAAGTCGAATGGCTCCCAGCAGTTCTGCCCGTTGCGCCAGATACTTTCGCGCGTCCGGATTCTTGGAATCCATCGTGTAGCGGCTGGTAACAAAGGCCACGATGCCACCGGGACGAACCTGATCCAATGCCTTGGCAAAGAAATAGTTGTGGATAGAAAATCCGAGTTTATCATAGGGCTTATCGCTGACACGGTAGTTGCCAAAGGGCACATTGCCCACGGCCAGATCATAGAAGTCGCGCCGGTCGGTGGTTTCAAAGCCTGCTACCTTGATTTCTGCCTGCGGATACAATTTCTGCGCAATGCGCCCGGTGATGGAATCCAGTTCCACACCATACAGTCTGCTTCCCAGCATGGAATCCGGCAGCATACCGAAGAAGTTGCCGACACCCATCGACGGTTCCAGAATATTGCCTTTCTCAAATCCCATACCGTCCAATGCCTCATAGATTGCACGGATCACGGTAGGGCTGGTGTAATGCGCATTCAGAGTCGAAGCCCTGGCTGCGGCATATTCTTCTTCCGTAAGAGCTGCTTTCAGCTCCTTATATTCGCCTGTCCAGGCAGTTTTCTCTGCGTCAAAGGCATCTGCCAGCCCACCCCAGCCGACATAATTGGCCAGCGTTTCCTGTTCCTCCGGTGTCGCATCCCTATGCTGATTTTCTAAGGCTTTCAGCGTGTAGATGGCATCCATGTTGGCACGGAATTTCTGCTTAGGACTGCCTTCGCCGAGGTGAAAGCTGTTGATGCGGTAGTTCTCCGCATGTTTTGCTTCATGCCCTGCCCGGGACGCTTCTTCTTTTCCAGAATTCAGATCAACCACCAGATTGTGCAGGTGAACATTTTCCTCATGCCCCAAAATTCTTGCCAGATTTTCCTTGCTTTCCGAGCGGAAGATCGGATACACGGAATCCGGGTCCCGAAGTTCCACATCGAAAAGCCCGACTTTTTCAATCGTAAATGCCTTTCCGTCCAGATACAGCGTATCGCCAACGCGATAATCCGGCTGCACCGGAGCTGCGGGTTCTGGCTGCACAGTTGCAGACTCTTTTTCAGCCTCCATGTTCCTGCCGCGAATCTCCTGCAATGCCTCTGATGCACTCACATAATCGGCAAATGTCTGCACTTTTCCGTCCGAATATCCGTAATACTCTTCTTTGACATAATCCCAGATGGCAAACGCATCTTTAGAATCCGGAAAGTTCTCGCCGGTCATTGTGACCACAAACCGTTCATCCGGTGCATAGCCAGACTCTCTGGAAAGTTCGCTGGCGTGTTCCTGCATTTCCAGTACCAGAGGATCTGTCTCTGCGTGAGCCGATTCCTGTACTTCTTCGGATTCCACATCTGGGAATGGAATGTCCTGCTGCAAATTCTGCTTGCTCTGTTCAACATAGAGCCAGTCTTTTGCTTCCCGTTCCTGAACTTTTTCAATCAGCTGCTGGCGGTAGGTCTCTGCCTCCCATTCGCTGGTAAACTCCTCGCTGACACCATCCGGCTCTACATGAATGCCGTCCTGAATATCATCCCAGACCGCATAGCCAGCGTCTGTCTCCATCACGGTAAACCGCTGGGGTGCTGCCAGTTCACTCCGGGCATATACATCCGCAGCCGTATTCAGCATATTGTCCACATGCTCATTTCCGGTATCGTAGTGTTCCGGTGATGTTGGCGGAAATACATGGGCGGCAGTCGGCATAGGAAGCGGTGCACCATATTCCTGCTCCAGCTTCCGATACTCTTCCATTTCCAGTGCGGTAAGATATTGACCATTTACCACAAGCCGGTCTAACCGCTTATCCACCGCCGACCATGTGAGTCGCACTTCCCGATCATGGCCATAATTGCGAAGCAGAATACCTTTTCCGTCATAATCTGCAAAACCACGACTGCCATCCATAAAGGTATAGCTGTGACCGCCAAGACCGTATTCCGCTTTCAAGAATGCAGCTCGTTCTTTTGCGTCCCCTTGCTGCTGATACAGCGCATAAATACGGATCTTTCCGCCTTCAAAATTAGAACCGGTCCGCAGCATCCGGTCGATTTCATCCTCAGAAATGACAAAAGCGGAGGGCTTTTCGCTCTCCGCTTCTCTGGCTGCATTTTCTGCCGCCGCATCAATTTTCTGAATCTGCTCTGCCTCGGACTGAAACAGGCTCATAAAGTTTAGCTGTTGATAAGTTCCGTCAGAATGACTTCCTCTGCCTGCGCTTTCAGCATGTTCATGTGCTGCACCCAGGCCATTTGGTTCGATTTCTTGTCCGGTGCCGGATTCGCTTTCAGAAGCTCCGCCATCATCTGCTCCATCCGTGCGGTCGCGGTCTCCTGAATCTCCCACAGGTGCGGATACAGCTTCTCGGTCAGGATAAGGTGATTGTACAGCAGCGTGTTGTTCTCCTGCAGGAACGCTCTGCGCATCCTCCCGTACTTGCCCAGAGGCTTCTGTTCCTGCACCGACAACTGGATATCCGGAATCAGGTAATCGCCGTTCTTCGTGTAATTCAGCTCCATCATAGTTTTGGCTCCTTTCTGCCTGCTTGTCTTTTTCATAGGTTCGGATCGTGCGTTCAATTTCCCGGAAGATCTGGCTGGACATTTCGCTGACCGCAGTTCCCAGCACATTGGCGGCAGCCTGCGTATTAAAATCAAAAATGTCCAGAAAATCCTCGTGCTCAAAATAGTCATCTGCATTGCCCACCGTCCGGGTAAAGACGGAATATGCGATGCTGACAGCGGCAGCTCTCTTAAAGGAAGCTCCGATGTTGAGTTCATCATATCCTTCCAGATAGGAATCTGCAACGATGTCACTGATCTGCCTGCGATTTTCCTCCCAGTAATCCCTTGCAAGGCGTTCTGCCGCTTCCATGATATGATTTTCCAGAGACCCAGCACCGGCAGGAACATCAAATGCTACATCCAGTGCGCGAATGATTGGCTGCTCATGCTCCGCATTCATTTTCCAGAGCTGTACCGGTCGGGAATTCTTCCGTTCTCCGGTATCTGCCACATCAAATACATACCGCAGTTTCGGCTGCTCGCCGCGCATGTCCAAAAGAGCAATGCCCTTGGAGCCACGCTTCACATAGCGGTTCATCCGATCATTCCAGAGATCGTACTCTGCACAGGCCGTCGCTTCTGGCCTCTGCTTATAGATCATCAGCTGCTCCGCAAAGGGATACTTATAAAGCCGCGCGGATGTGGTCAGAAACGCTGTCCACTGTTCTTTGCTGCCAGTGATCTGTGCCGCAGCTTCCTGCGCCATCTGCATATAATAAGCCGTTTTCGTCATCATCTGTCTTTTTCCTCCTCTCCTTTATTCGTCCGGATACAAATCCAGTGCCTCATATTCTGCATCCGTCATCTCTGCCAGTTTCGCAAGCAGCGAGGCCGTCCACCTGCGCAGGTTTCTGTCTCTGCCGGTCAGACTTTTCTGCATCTTTTGAAGCTCTTCGATCAGCCCTGTCCTTGTGCCAGGGCTGTAAAGCATCATGAGCATCCATTCGTCATCCGTAAAACGCATTTATAACTCCTTTTCTTCGCAGCACCTGCGAGGCGGCGCAGGCGGCACCGCCTCCTGCTTTTCCTTCAGCTGATCCAAAACCGATGCTTTCTCCGTCGGTTCTTCCTTCTTTCCGTTATTGATTACGCCGTCAATCATGCCGTAATCATCTTCCATTGCCATTTCTGCGGCTTTCAGGTAGTTCTCCGGTTTCAAAAATCCGGGCAGTTCCTGGAAGCCGATGGAATCCACATAGTGACAGCTTACAACACCATTCTGCCGTAAAGCCACGATGTCAGACACAGAAAGACTATGACCAGTAAAATCATCAGGGCGGGAAACATTGAATTTCGCATACAGTTCCTCCAACATCGTATTCTGATCCTTGTAGGGAAGAAGCGGAGCCGTATAAACCACCTCATAATGGTCAATATTCGGCTCCAACCCCATCCGTTCCAGTTCGCGCATAGACGAAAAGCGTTCATATACCGTATCCTCACTGCGGCGAAGCTGCAAAATCGCATACTGGTCAGTAACACTATCGAGAAATGCCATCATCTTCTCATCTGGTGCCTGATTTCCATGCACTTCATCCCATTTTTCAATTCTTGCCATCATTCATTTCTCCCTTCTCCATAAACGGCAGTCCATTTTCCTTTGCTTCCTGTCGCTGCTGTTCCCGACGCTTTTCACTGTAAGGCGGTCGGATACCGACGCAGCGTTTCGGAATCGTATAAGTGACCGCCCCATGCTCCCGGTGCTCCAAAACAAACTGCTCCGGATACTGTTTTCGCAGTTTCCGGAGCTTCTTAATCAGGCGGCTGTCATGGGTATAAATGCTGGCGGTATCCAGTTCATTATCAAAATTGATGACGGTTTCCTGCTCTGCCTTCGTAAGCTTATATTTCATCGCTCCGCCTCCTTCGCCTTAGCAGCTTTCACCGGCGTATCCGTTCTGGAAGACAAATCCGAGAGTTTACCCAGCACAGATTCCCGTCTGCTGTTTTCTGCATCCTCTGCACGATCACAAAGTTCATCATAGTCAATCCGCGTCATGGTACGGCCACCGAACCCATAATCCGAAAGAATCTGGTCTCTGGCTACATTCATGCTGATTTCCAGATTGTCGATCTGTCCACCGTCAATTTCCGTGAAGTCCTTATGATATAAGGTATAGTCGTAACCGTCCTCACAGGTCTGAATGGCAAGAAAGCCCTTGCTTCCCAAATTCCATGCGCTTCGTTCTTCCGTAATCAGCGACTCCGGGCGGCAGGTGCCACCGCCGCGTTCCAGCATTTCTGCCAGCTGGCAAATGTGCAGAACATCATACCCCAGGCGAAGATGATATTCGTCCATATATTCGCAGCGAGCTGAGAATTTCCGATTCGGATACTCAATCTCCACCGCACTGCCATCCGGAATTTTGAACCGATCCTCGTAGTTGCTGGTAATAAACCGGATATTTTTAGCATTCTCCAGTTCAGGATCAGCCTTTTTCATCTGCCAAAGAACCTTTCTGCCGCCGCGCATCTGCTCCAGCATCTCCGGGGCTACCGGCGCAACGGTAAGACCATCCAGCTGGGGAATCTCCTTGAGTGCTGCCACCCTCGCGCTTTCTTCCAGCGTAGAAAACGGCTGTTTATCCAACACATCCCAGCCAATGTGTCCCTCGGCAATCTGCACCTTGCTGTCCATATCATAACAGTGGAACTCCACGCCGTCCTGCTTTTCCTGCAAGGAAAGCAGAGCGACATTATCCACCAGATAAGCTGCATTCATCATTTTCATGCTCATTTTTTACCTCCAAACTCCAGCTTAAATGCTGCTGCACCGTCCTCGCCGGTCTCTACATGAACGGTTGTGTCATAGTAACGTCCAGACTTCCTGGAATAGCAATGGGTAAGCCGTGCTTTTCCCCGATTTACCAGTTGCTTTGCCAGTTCCTCTGTCATCTGCTTTCCCAGTGTCTGAAAGAACCTGTTTTCCTTCCAGAGCGCAAATTTACAGCTCTTATCCCTGCAAAACCATCCCTTTGCCGTTTCACAGACATCACTGCCGCAGGCCGGGCAGGAACCAATGACTTTCCGTTCCGGCTGCATCAGCACATCAGCACCTTTTACAGCCTCGTAGGTTTTAACAAGTCCGCTGACCATGCTGCTGATTTCTTCCATAAAGGCATCGCTGTCATACTCGCCATGTTCTATTTTCAGCAGTTTTTCCTCCCAGTCTGCCGTCATGGACGGGGACTGAATCTGTTCCGGAACCACCGTCACCAACGCATTTCCCTTATCCGTAGAGAAAAGGTATTTTGTTTTCTTATCGCCCCTGCGCTCGATAAAGCCTTTCTGCACCAGTTTTTCGATGATAGCAGCGCGTGTGGCCGGTGTGCCGATGCCTTTTCGCTCTACGCCATCCGGAAATTCATCCGAGCTGGCACTCTCCATCGCAGAAAGCAGAAGGTCTTCGGTAAATCTCTTGGGTGGGCTGGTCTTGCCTTCTTTCAGATCGACACCGGCAAGTTCCAGTGTCATGCCTTCCGAAAGCTCCGGCAGTTCACCTGCCTCCGCATTCTTATCAGCCTCTTCAACTGGCTTTCCTGCATATCGCCTCCAGCCCATATCCGTGACTGTTTTGCCTTTCGTGCGGAACTTCTGACCGGCGCATTCTGCTTCTACTATGGTTTCTGCGTAGCGGCAAGGTGTTCCGACTGCACAAATCAGCCGCACCGCCAACAGAGTAAGAATCGCCTGTTCTCCACTGGGAAGAGAGGGAATGTCATAACCCGCCGCTGTTTTTGTAGGGATAATGGCATGGTGATCGGTGACTTTCTTGGAATTGATGACCTGCGCTGCATTCACTGGTGCTGGCACATCCGGCTGAATCTGAAAGCTCTGCTGGATCACAGAAACAAGTTCCGGCACCAGCGGTGCCATATTCTCCGTCAGATACCGGCTGTCGGTACGGGGATAGGTTACGAGTTTCTTCTCGTACAGAGCCTGGGTGTAATCCAGGGTCTGCTGGGCAGTGAATCCCAACTGCCGGTTTGCTTCTCTCTGAAGCGAGGTCAGATCAAACAAGGCCGGGGGCTTCTCTGATTTTTCTTTCTGCTCCACCTTAGTAATGATGGCACTTCCCGCCTGACAGCACTCTGCCACCAGTTTTTCTGCTTCTGCTTTGTCTTTCATCCGCTCACCGCCCGCTTGAAAATCCCGAAATTTCAATTCTGCCGAGTAGAACGGCTCCGGCTTGAACGCCCGAATTGCTGCATCCCGCATGACCACCATCGCAAGCGTTGGTGTCATCACACGCCCCACATTCAGGGTCTGCCCATACAGGCATGAAAAAAGCCGGGTTGCGTTGATTCCGACAATCCAGTCGGCACGCTCCCGGCATAAAGCCGCATCATATAAGGCATCATATTCACTTCCCGGTCTGAGCTTCTGAAAGCCTTCCCGGATAGCACTGTCCTCCATCGAGGAAATCCACAGGCGTTCCACCGGCTTTTTGCAGCCGCACTGATGGTAAACCAGTCGGAAAATCAGTTCTCCCTCGCGCCCTGCATCGGTTGCACAGATCAGACTCTCCACATCTTTCCGCTGCATGAGCTTTTTCAGGATTCCGAACTGCTTTTTCGTGCTGGCAGATACCTGATACTGCCAATGATTCGGCAAAATCGGAAGATCATCATACCTCCACTTAGTATATTTTTCATCATAGGCTTCCGGCTGAGAAAGTTCCACAAGATGCCCCACACACCAGCTGACAAGGTAGCCATTACCCTCCATATAACCATCCCCGCGCTGATTTGCCCCGATCACCTTCGAGAGACTCATGGCAACCGAGGGCTTTTCCGCTAATACAAGCTTCATTCGATACTGCTCCTTTCGCAAAAAAATTAGCAGCCAGGCACCGAAGCACATGACTGCTATGTAAGGAACGGTATTCTATTTTAGGTCTACAAACTGGAATTTAGTGTTTAGAACGTCGAACAATAAAGTAAATCAACCACTCTATGACTAATACACCGAGATAAAAAATTCCCCATACAGCAAAACTAATCAGCTTTGCTTCTAGTGTCTGTACAGCACCATGTCCATCTACTGTTCTTGTAAACAAGAAAACACTAACACATAAGAAAACTATGAATTGAATAATTTGAGATATTTTCCAGCTTTTGCTTACCCTATTGTTTCCTTCTTAAATTTCTAAGTTGTCACCATGTTCATCACTTATTTATACACGTTTGTAAATAATTGGATCATCGTATCCAAAAGTCCGCTTTCCGTTAACTTCCATAATTTCAGATACTTCCAAACAACTATCAGAAAACTTTTCCCAAAGCTTAAATGTCATTACTGGTGAAAACTGACTTGTGCTGCCTCCCTCCCAGATGCCATCATTTTCATGATAAAGTGCCGGAGTAAACTTTTTAGATTTTTTCAGTTCACTATAATCAACATTTTTCATAGAATCATATGAGAATGTATTTTTGTCTTCTCCTTCTGGAATCTCATAGGAGGAAAGTAAAATTCCATCTTCATTTTCTGTAATAAGGAAAAGGTGCGGAGATGCATGACAGTTACCATTGGTCTCATAGTAACTTTCTTCAACAACAAATTTTCCATTGAAATCATGAGGAATATTATTTATTTTGTCATTGCAGACTGTATTTACATGCTTAGCATAAGGATATATTTTTCCTGTTGCCTGCATCATATTAAACTGCTCTTTGTTATCAAAACATCCCGTCATCATACCAATAAAATTATCAAGTTTCATCATTTTATTTTACCTCCATAAATTCCGATTTGTTTATTTGCCCTTTTATAACGGTTGCATCATCTCAAGAATGATTCCATCCGGGTCTCTGAAATAAAACGCTCTGCTTTCCCCGAATCCATCAGCCCTGAAATCGAAATACTGTGGTTCAGACAAGCACTCCACATGATTTTCAATCAGGATTTTGTAGGCAGAATCTATGTCATCCGTGTAGAAGCATACTTCTGAGATAGATGTCGTAAACAAATCTGATTGCATTTGATTTACTTTATTGTCTACAAACTGAATCAGCTCAACTGGCGGTGCCTCAATAGCCTTGGAGCCATTCAAATAAGCAACTCTTGCTTTGCAATTTGCTCTACGAAACATTTTATCTGTTTCTTCGCCTTCCATAAAAATTTCTCCTTGAAACTCAAGTCCAAGGATGTCTCTGTAGAAAGCAATCGAGCGATCCAAATCAGAAACCGTTAATCCAACGTGATAAATTCTTCCAACCATATATATTCCTCCCAAGAAATTCCGAGTTGTTGAGCTGTTCTTACTTTCTATTTTATCAGATATCGCCTACAGATTCCATAGCTTTATGGCTCAAAATAGTTCATTCACAAACCATTTGGCTATGTAAAAGGGGCAGCTTCTCAGCCGCCCCACAGGTCAACGCTACGTTAATCAGACAGGTTCATCGTCCGATTCTGCTTCGTAATCCTCGTTGACATCCACCTCTTCGTCCTCGTCATCATCCTCCGGCAGCTGGAGCGCATCTTCATCCTCATCGTGATAATCCGCATCCGGGTCCGGCTGATTTTTCTTGGATGCAGGCTTTACGCCCTTCATCTTGATATAGAGATAACCGCCGACACCGACTGCACCGATCACAAACAGAAGCAGCATAATCATCGGAAGCGGAGACGCTTTCTTCTGCTCGCTCTCTGTTTTCTGCTCTTCCGGTGCAGGCTCCGTCTCCTGCGGCTTTTCGGTTTCCGCAGGTTCCGTGACTTCCGGCTCCTTCTCCTGATACTTGGCGGCTTCCTCTTCATCCATCAGTGCAAGCAGATCGGCCTCATCCACCATATTCAGGAAATGCACATTCTGGTTACCGTCTTTATCGCGGTCGATAATCAGATAAAACGTGTTACCCGCCTTTGTCACCAGCGTAATGAACTGCTGGCTGGATTTATCTTCTTCCTCACCGATATCGTCCACCAGCGTCATATTTCCTTCCGGAGTCAAAGCTGTACTGGATTCCGTCTCATCCTCGGATGACATTCCGCTCTGCATCAGATCCAGAAACAGCTTCAGCGCATCTTCACTGAACATGCTGCTGTCTTTTGTGGAATCCGTGACATTCAGGTACTTTCCATGTGCATACCCGGTTTTGCCGTTGAAGTTCACCTTATACCAGTCACCGCATTTTTCGACAATCTCCACCGTATCGCCTGAATGCAGATATCCGATAATCTCCTGATCCATGCCGGGACCGTAACGAAAATGCAGGCTGGTGATACCCGGCACCACTGTACCCATCTGCTTTCGAGACTTTTCGCTGCCGATGTTGTATTCCTTGCCGCCCACCGTAACGATCAGGTTCCCATCCGCATCCGTAGAAACCTCATAGCCATCCGGCAGCACCTGCATATCCGGGTCGATTTCGATGCTGTCGGTATTGTCCGTTTTCCCTGCATTTGCACTTCCTACCGCATCCGTCTCCTGTGCAGCGGTACTGACAGCCGTGTTCTCCTGCACAGCATCGCCCGTATAGGCAAATGCAGTGGTCGTAAAGGTTCCTGCCGCCATCACGCTGGCAAGCAGCATTGCTATCATCTTTTTCATTCCATATCCTCCGTTTCTTTCTCGTCCAGTTTCAGATTTTCCGGGTTGGGAACCGCAGCCTGCGCCATCTGAATGATGACTGCCAGTTGTTCCGGGGTCAGGCTCTGGGCATGTACCATTTCACAGATTTCGCTGTTTTCCTGTTCGTGGTACTTTCTGTCCCATTCCTTTCTGCGCTCCTCCCACTCATCGCGTTTTCTGCGGGCTTTCTCCCGCTCCGCAGCAATCTTTTCCAGTTTCAAGCTCATATCGTTTCCTTTCCGGACGAATAAACGCCCTGTTTTTATCGAATTCTTCCCATGCAGTAGTAGTGCTGCCTCCAGTAGTTCGTCTCAATGGAAGCATAGGAAATTGGGTTGCCGCAGTGAATCATCATCCCGTTGCCGACATAAATGCCCACATGGGACGCTCCGCTGGTGTTGTAGGTTTTCTGGAAGAAGATCAGGTCTCCGGGCTTTGCCTCACTTTTCGGGATAATGTCGCATTTTCCCATCAGACCATTAGCCGTCTGTCTGCCTACATTCCAGCCATTGCCGCAGTGGTTGATGACCCAGCTGACAAAGCCGGAACAATCAAAGCTCGTTCTCGGCGAGCTGCCGCCCCAGACATAGGGATAACCGAGATATTTTTCTGCTTCGCTAATCATCTTTCGGAATTTTTCATCCGTCAGAGCCTCGCCCGGAATGTCGTAATCCTGGTATTCTCCGCTGGAACCTGCGCCATCCGGCGTTGCAAAGGCGATGCCTGCAAACAGGTCATCCCGATTGCCCCGGCACTCCAATGTGACTTCGTAGCGTTCCAGCTGGTCATCTGTAAGACCGGAATTTCTGGCAACATAGTCCACACCCCGATTGAGCAGCGTTACATTGAGGAGTTTATACTCATACTGTACCGTTACCTGATAGGTGTAGGTGTGCCCGGTTCCGGTGATTGGATTGTAGCGATAGCCCACACGGGTTTCTTTCCTTGTCCGGATTTCCACCTTTTCCTCCAACTTCAGCTCATACTGTGCTTCAAAAATACTCTGGAGCCGCGCCTGCACCTGGCTTCTCGTATAGTTTTCAAATTCTACGGTCAGCAGAGAAGCAAGCTCATAGGGATTGTGACCGATTTCCGCCAAATTGTAGCGATACTCGTCATAGCCCGGATGGTCGGTTTCAATGCGGTCGATTTGTTTGCGAAGTTTATCTTCCAGCTTGGTATAATCCGTCTCCACGCCTTTCAAATCTTCATCCTCTGCCGTGTAGGAAGTACCCAGCACCACATTGCCGCCTCCATTGATCAAGACGGAGCATGACGAAACCGACCCGGCAATCACCAAAACAAGCAGTCCCACGGCTGCGATACCGATGATGATATGCGAGTGGCTCTGCACAAACTGAAATGCCTTTTCCGTTATACTGACAGTACCCTGCGCAGCTTTGGCTGTGCCAGCTGCTGTGTTCTCCGCAGCGGCCGCACATGCCTTCGCAGCGGCATACTCTTTTTGGATGGCCTGCTTCTGCCGCCATCGGGAAAAGAGATTGGAACCAGCCTGCGGATCAGACTTCATGCGTTCCGCAAAGATGGAATCTACGGCATCTTTATTTGCCTTTTTCTCCAACCGCTCCAGCTTTTTGTACTGCCGCAGCTTTCGACCATATTGGAACCGGGAACCAGCACGGGCTGCACCTTCCGCTGAGCCTTCGGTAAAATGCGCTGCCTCCACACCAGAATTATTATCCTGGTCGGCATTGCGCACACTCTGATGTGCCTTGGCTGAAAGTGCATCTGCCGCAAGATTTCCCGGCTTCTTTGGCTTTCCGCCTTTTTTCCCGGAAGCTGCTGCATTCTTTTTCGCTTTTACTTCCTGCTCTGATTTCAGCTTCTTACTGCGCATCTTAGCAAGATCGGCCTCGTGACGAATCTGCCTTCGGTGTTCCGCTTTTTTCTTGCCGCCGTCTCCTGTACTGCTATCTGCGGTTTTGCTTCTGGAATCGCGAAGGGTGTTCTCCGCACCCTCGCGCTCCTGCCGCAGCTTGTCTCCGAGATTCGGATTTTTCTTGCCAGCCATTGCTTACGCCTCCTTTGCTTCCTGAACTTCGGTTAATTTTGTCGTCATAATCCGGTACAGTTCCAGATCGGTCGGGAAACGATCAACGAACGGCAAAATCACATTTCCGTAGAACAGCAGTCCTTCGCCTTCGCCAGAGTGAGTCACATAGGACAGCTGGTGCGGGCTGATATTCAGCTGATCCGCCAGAATCTGACGGTCACCGGCTGCCTGATTCAGCATATAAATGAAGTCGCTGTTCTCAAAAATGTTCGTCACTTCGCGGGAAGAAAGCAGATCTTTTACGTTCTGGGTGATGCCGGTGGGAATACCACCCCATTTACGGAATCGCTTCCAGATTTCCACGCTGTAAGCCGCTGTCTGCTCTTCTTTCAAAAGCAGATGGAACTCGTCCATATAGTAGCGGGTGGCTTTACCGGCATTGCGGTTGGCGGTTACACGCCCCCAGACCTGATCCTGCACCACCAGCATACCGATCTTTTTCAGCTGCTTGCCCAGCTCCTTGATGTCATAGCAGACCAGCCGGTTATTGATATCTACGTTGGTGCGGTGGTTAAACAGGTTCAGCGAACCGGTCACATAGATTTCCAGTGCCGTTGCCACATGGTGTGCTTCCTTTTCATCCTGCCGGAGCAGTGCCTCGTACAAGTCCTGCAACACCGGCATGTTCTCCGGCACCGGATTCTCAAAATAGGTCTGGTAAATCTGATGAACACATCGGTCGATGACCGTCTTTTCTACCGGCTGCAAGCCTTCTTTTCCGCCCACGATCAGCTCACACAGGGACAGGATGAAATCTGCTTTCAGGGCAATCGGATTATCCTCTTCCGAATAGTTCGCATTGATGTCCATCGGGTTGATATACTGCGTGCTGGAAGGGCTGATTTTAATGACCTGCCCCTCAAATTTCTTCACCAGTGCCGTGTACTCGGCTTCAGGATCGCACACAATTACATCGTCATCCGTCACCAGGAACGCATTGGCGATTTCTCTCTTGGCAGAGAAGGATTTACCGGAACCGGGAGTACCCAGAATCAGCCCGTTGGGGTTTTTGAGCTTTTTCCGGTCAACCATAATCAGGTTGTTGGACAGAGCATTCAGCCCATAGTACAGAGCCTCTTTCCCGGTCTGAAACAGTTCCTGGGTGGTAAACGGAACGAAAATTGCCGTGCTACTGGTAGTCATGCTGCGCTGAATCTCAATCAGGTTCTGTGCCAGCGGCAGACAGCTCATCAGCCCCTGCTCCTGCTGAAAGTCCAGACGGCGCAGGTTGCAGTTGTACTTCTGCGCGATACTGGAAGCTTGAAACACATTGGTTTCCAGCTCCTGCTCCGTCTCGCCGGTGTTCATCACCAGAAAGGTCAGCAGGAACATACGCTCATTCTGGCTCTGCAATTCCTTCAGCAGTGCCTTTGCGTCCTTGCCGTAAGTTGCCAAATCTGACGGAATGATGTCCATATCGTATCCGGAACGGACAGCTTTCTTCTGTTCCTCAATCTTGGAACGATCCAGCTCCGTAATGGTGTGCTTGATGGATTTGATTGCTTTATTCTGGTCTACCGACTGAATGTGCATAGTCACGATCTGGCTGGATTCCATATCCAGAAAATCCTTCAGCAGCTGATCCGACAGGTCGGAAGCCGTGATCTGGAGATAGGACATGGAGCCATACATCCCGCCCATCTGAAAAATACGGTTCTTCGGAAAGGCAAAACCGGTCGGTGCAATAAAGTCCTTTACCGACAGCCCGCTCTCCGGCAACCACTTCCAATCGAAATTGAATCGGTCATGGTCACCCATGTGGAACATATCGTGCATCAGATGAAGCCGTTCCTTGCCGTTCAGCAATTTTGCCCGGACACCCAAGCGTTTGAAGTTGTTCATCAGGTCGATCTCGATGTGAATGAGCCTCGGCTTTGCCTGTTTCATGGATTCCGCCTCAATGCCAAACGTCAGGTACTTCGTCTTGGTCAGGCCGTTGTTGCCCTGGGCAAGCTGGCGGCGCAGCATGGTGCTGTACTCCGTGCGCACCGGATTGAAATGATCCTTCTGGTACGGGATACGCACCATCTTCTCAAAATTCGAGGCATCCGTAGCCATATTCATAAAAGAAAGCTCAAAGCGGATGCTGGAATCAAAGAAGTTCAGGAAGCTGCACCATTCCTCAAAGATAGCCGTCTGATCCTCCTGCTGTGCCAGCTGGTAATTGATGTCCTGAAATTGAATGGTTTTGGTGTAGTAGTTGTCCGTCACACGGCAGATACCATCCGGGAACATCCGCTGAAAGGGAATGCTATCCTGAGCTGAGTGCGGAACCGTGCTGTCACCCCTTGCACGGTCAATCACCGTCTGCACCTGTTTTTGCTCTGCGGCTGACAGATGGGACGGCATTCGGATGTCATCCTGCTTTTTATTCTTCGCTGTCAGCTTTTCGAGAATTTTGAACAATGCGATTTACCTCCATTTCCACGTCTGCCTGCTGAACCAGCAGTGCATAGTAATTTTTTGTTTTGTAAGGCCGCGTTTTCGGCCTCTTGAACTTTGCCTCATAGAAGTGCTTTGCCACCACTTCCAGCGGCTGACCGTCTTTCTCGTACATGGCAAGAAAGAAGAGCGGCAGCATCACTGCCATCATGCCAAGTGCAGCAAGGCTCAGATTCCCGCTGGATTTGAGTAAAAAGAAAACCGGAACGCCAATCAGCGCACCGGCTCCGAAGCAGAGAATCTGCCGTTTGGTCAGGTTCATAAAGACCTTGGTTTTGACCTTTGAAAGGTCACGCGGTACAGAAATATAAGATGCCACGAATCATGCCTCCTTCCTTAATGCGCTGCAAACACGGATTTTGCGAGGCTTCCCGTCTTAAACAGCGTAAATGCCAGCAAAACCGTATAGCCCATAACGCCCCAAATGCTGCTGATGATGTTATCCGAAAAGGACAGGTTCTGAATTAGAACTGCGTAGATGCCTACACAGATCATGATAAGAAACCCCTGGAATCCCAGTGCAAACAGGGAGCGCAGATAGTTTTGACCGGTATGGCTCTGCTCATGGTTTCCAAAGGTTGCGAACGGAATCGGCGCAAGGCTCACCATGAGGTAAATTTCCACCATTCGGCCATACACGATGACAAAGATGATAGCCGACAACGCCAGCATCGTGACCTGAACCACAAAGGTCTGCAAATACAGTCCCAGCAGCGGTCCCAAGTCCATGCCTTCCAGTGTAGCCTGCATTGCTGTCAGGGTCGCATCGCTGACGGACGTACTGCCGGAAATCAGACCGCCACTTCGGGAGATCACTTGCTGCGCCACATCAAAGACAGCCATCGTGATATTGAATGTGTTCGAGATCAGAGTCACTGCCAGAAAGGTCTTAAAGACCCATTTGAAAAATGTCCACGTCTCGAAATTTGCCAGATTGTTATGCTCGATGAGCATCTGGATCAGCTCATAACAGGCGATGAATGTCAGCACCATTCCGGCAATGGGCAGGATCACGGATTCCGAGATGTTGCGGATCATAGAAAAAACCGCAGGTGAAAAGTTCGCCGGTGTGGTTCCCACATCTCCTGCGATCTGTCCAACCTGCTGGTTGACCGAATCGAACATCCCTGAAAGATTTCCCATGATACCGCTGATGATCATGCTCTTGAGCCAATCTGTGATCTGTTCAAGGATACTCTGCATGAGCCGCCTCCTTCCTTACGCGAACACGCCGAACAGCTTCGCCATCCGGGACAGAAGCATAAACAGCTGTGAGAAAAGAGACAGTGCCGATGCAGTTGTAGTAAGAAACGCCATAGATTTGTCCTCCTGTAACTTGTCCGGCCTATCAGCCGGTGCGATTCTAAACTGCGGTTCTGCGCCATACTTCCAACATGTGCACCTGCCAGAGAGCGCAGAAAATAGCCAGCTGCGGAGATTGCCTGCACCTGACTATGTAACAGGCAGCTTTCGCCGCCCGGTCGGAATCTTCGCTCCGACAGCCTTTGCTTAACCGAACAGACCGGAAAGCAGCGGCACCAGAGTCGTGCCGATCAGTGCTACACCGCCACCGGCCATCAGCTGCTTCATGCCCTGAGACTTGGCACCAGGGTTGTCGTTGCCGTAGCCTTCCAGCAGGTTGATCGCTCCCCAGATGCCGAGACCGGCACCCAGTGCGATGACGAGGGTCTGAAGAACGGTTACTGCGCTGTTGAAAAATGCCATAAATGTGTTCCTCCTTGTACGTTGTGCCCTTATGGGCTGATGAATAGTGATTTTCCATCTGCATGTGCACCTGCAAATGGGCAAACATATAGCCAGATTTCCAATCCCAATCAGAAACCTGGCTATGTAAAGAGGCGGCAGCTCACCGCCCCTTCTTATTCTGTTGCCAACAGCACACCTATGACATCTTCGTCACCGGAACGAACTTACTTGGCATGATCTGCATCAACCACTTCGTACTTATCACCGGGCTTGAGTTTCAGCCGATGGTCAAGAAACGCCTCGATGCTGAACGTGTTTTTCTTATCAGCACCGGCAGTGAGCTTGTAGTTCGGATGCTGGGTCAGATCATATTTATCTGACTTGAACGGTCTCACACCGCGCAGCTGCAAAATGCACTTACCGCCATCCAACACCGACAGTTCATCCACCGAGGCCAGGTCATGCCCGACTTTTTGGTAATTGGTGCCGTAGGATGGGCTATTACCTCTGGTATCGGAAGTGTTGTACAGATCAATCGTTTCTTTCCCCAGTGCCTGATTCAGCTCTTTTAGCGTAGTCGGCTCCGAACCGCCAAGAAAAATACGGGAATCCATATTGCCGATGATGGTATCGGCATTGTCCTTGTAGATTGCCTTCAACTGGCTCTGTGCCTGAAGCACCAGACACGCCGAGATTTCTCTTGATCGGATGGTGGCTACCAGCTTTTCCAGATTCGGAATCTGACCAATGTTCGCGCACTCATCAATCAGGCAGCGCACATGCACCGGCAGTCTGCCGCCGTAAACATCATCCGCTTTTTCGCACAGCAGGTTAAACAGCTGTGTGTAAATCATGGAAATCAGGAAATTAAAAGTCGGGTCTGTATCGCTCATAATAAGGAACAGAGCCGTTTTCTTATCTCCCACCGTATCCAGCGACAGCTCATCGTACATGGTGATATCGCGGACTTCCTCAATATCGAAGGGAGCCAGACGTGCACCGCAGCTCACCAGAATCGACTTTAAGGTCTTGCCCGCCGCCAGCTTGAATTTGGCATATTGGCGGACAGCAAAGTGATTCGGCTTCTTCTTTTTCAGTGCTTCAAACATCTGATCCACTGGGTTCTGAAAGGTTTCATCATCCTCGCGCACTTCCATCGCATTCAAAAATTCAATCAGCGTTGCAAAGTTCTGCTCTTCCAGCGGTGCCTCATAGTGGATATAACCAATCAAGGCACAATAAAGCAGGGTCTCTGCCTTCGTCCAGAATTCGTCACCGGCCTTGCCGTCTCCTTTGGTGTTGGCAATGAGGGTTGTGGTCAGCTTCAAAATATCCTTTTCGCTGTGAATATACGCGAAGGGATTATAATGCATCGACTTTCTGAAATTGATAGTATTGAAAATCCGGATACTGTATCCGTTCTTCAAAAGGGCTTGGCCGCAGTCGATTACGATATCACCTTTCGGGTCAGTGACCACATAGGAACTGTGACATTGTAAAAGGTTGGGTTTAAGCCAAAACCGGGTCTTGCCGCTGCCGGAGCCGCCCACCACCAGCACGTTTTTGTTTCGGGCATTTGCCGGATTCTTCGGGCGGTTGCCCATCATCAGCCGTTCCGTCCGGGTCAGAATCACATTGTTTGCAAACACTGGATCTTCAAACGGTTCAATGTCTTTCTGCGTACCCCAACGAGCAGAGCCATACTCCATGCCATGGCGATATTTCTTGGCATTTTTGCCTTTCAGGTACACAGCAATCCGCAAACCCGCTCCGCAGCACACACCAATCAGCAAATCCATCGGATGCAGACTTGGCATCGGATTGGAAAAGGCTGCACCCAGGGCGGAAAGAAAGCCGAGGAGCTTTTCAGACATGTCTGCGCCCTCGGCAATTCTCCACGCTTCTCCCAGATTGGTACATACAAGACCGGCAATGAAGTACGGCAGGTTCAGGAGCAGCTGCTTCTTTGTCTTATTACTCATAGATCACGCTCCTGACTTTTGTGGCGAACCTTATCCGGAAGAATTGCAGCAACCAACTCTTTGAGCTTGTTAAGCTGCTCCAGAACACTCGGTTTTTCCTTTGCTTTCAGTTTGCGGTTGGTGAATTCCTCGAAAGCGGAAGTCAGTGCATCCGCATCCTTCGCCTTAAAGAACACCGTGTACTTGGGTGGCATTACATTTTGGTCTTTCGTAATGGCATAATCCACACCATATTTCCGTGCCACCTGTTCAAAGCCTTTCAAATCCGTTTTCTCAATGGGGATACTGCTGACTCCCTGATTCTGACCGATCAGTTCTTTGATGCTCTGCTTTCCAACCGGCATCTGCGCTGTTTTCTGAGCTACCTTTGCCTGATGGTGCCGTTTCCACGCATTATAGCCATTCACGATGGTGCGAAAGGTCAATTTCGTGGTGCTGATTGCCAGATTGACGGTACGATTTTCAACTTCTTCCTGCATGAATCTCCGCCTCCTTCCTTACAAACTGTCCCGGTCCGGTGCAGGTTTGCTCTTTTCTTGGGGCTTTGCAGTCTTTTCCTCCATCTTCTTCACCATGTCATCCGGAACCGGAATCGCCATGATGCTGCGACCCATACGAACGAACATCTGGGGCTGATGGAACTGTTCCTCAAATTTCTGCATCTGCTCCGAAGTCAGAGAACCAAAGTCATCCTCTGTCAGCCCTACCACCAGAAAATCACCGGCATAAATGTCCTGCATATCCCCGTCTTCGGTGTAAATCGCACGGTTCAGCGGCAGACCATTGATTTTGCCGGATTCATTCAGAATAATGGCCACTTCATCCTCAAATGGATAGGTGACTTCAATATCGCCGCCGACCATGGCCTGCAAATCTTCCAGCTCCGTGCCAACACTGATTTTCTTCGGATAGGCATTGGGCTGTACCAGCAGCACATCCATTGTCCTGGTCTCTGCCAATTCATGTTCTCCCACGGTCTTGAAATCCACACCGGTGAAATCGCCGGAATCCAGAACATAGTCCTGATTGTTCCACGCCTGCGTCACCATGCGTTCCGCATCTTCCTGTGAGGCAGCTTCCACGGTAACCTTTCTCTGGAGAGTCTCTGTAATCTCCACATCAAATTTCTTCATAGGCACCTCCTTAGATCAGGCGCAGTGCCGGAACCAACTCGCCGCCAATGGAAACCACCGTCAGGTTCTCGTTCACATAGTCGATGGTGCGTTCCAGCGTAAACAGATTGATGCTGCATTCGTTGCCGTTCTGGTCGATTTCCGAAACCTCCGCAGCTCCCAACAGATAGCGGGTTCTGTCAGTCTCGATCACATCGCTCTTATCATAATAGAGAAGCAGTTCCCCATCTGCCACCAGATCAGCCTCCATCTCATCGTAAACATCCTCAAAGATGTCTCGACTGCCATCCTCGGTCAGGAGTTCGCCGCCAGCCCCCGGCAGGATCACCATCACAATGCGCTCCTTCGGGTGATCTTCACGGATTGCCTCCAGCATCAGCCAGTTATGAAGCATCGCAATGGACTTCTCAAACATGGGATCATCCATCGGATTGGGCTGCGATGCACCGTGCGGGCAGTTCTTGCAATCCATGCTGCACACTGCGTTGTTCTGATTCTTCTTAAAGTTCATCATCATAAAAATCTCCTTCTCATCGTTCCATATCTCGTTGTTTACTTCGCTGCCATTTTTCCAGCAGCCGGATAATCGTGTCCTGCATCTGCTTCGGCGTATAGGATTTCGGGAAATACTTCCGAAGAACCTCGTTTTTAATCGTCACATGGTCAAGCTCATCCTTTTTGATTTCATTCATCACTTCACACATGGCATCCAACGTGCAGCCGCCCTCCTGTGAGAGCTTCTTCAGCCGCTGTGCCTGCGACAGGGATGGAGATGCCTGTGCATAGTCCATTGCCTCCAGAAATTCCTTCTGTTCAGACGGTTTCAGGTAAGACAACTCCACCGCCGGATTAAAGGCGATTTTCTTCTCATCCACCATATCCAAAATTTCAGGAATCAGGTTGGTAAGGCGGATATAGCGTTTAACCGTATCCTTACTCATTCCAACAGCTTCACCAATAATCTCCGTAGACAACTTCGGTGCAAATTGCTCCGAAGTCAAATCTTTTCTCTGACCCTGATGTTTCATCGCCTCCAACTTCATCTTGTAGGAAAACGCTCTCTCACTGGGAAGGATATTCTCCCGCTGCAAGTTGCTGTCCACCATAAAGATGATTGCCGCATCATCGTCCATTTCCTTGACGATGACCGGCACCGTCTCCAAACCTGCCAGCTGCGCTGCATGAAGCCTGCGGTGTCCTGAAAGGATTTCAAATCCGCCTTCCTGGTCAGGCCGTACAATCAGCGGTGATACCACCCCTATCTGCTTGATGCTCTCCACGGTCTGTTCCATCAGCTCATCGTCCAGCACCTTAAAAGGATGCCCTTCAAAGGGATGCAGGTCAGAAAGCGGCATCTCCGTCCGCTGCTCCTTAGCCGCAGCGTCGGCAGCTAAGCCACTGCGGTTTTCTGTTGTAATACTGGTTTTTGCTTTTGTCATTCAGCTTCTTAACCTCCTTCCAGCGGTGATAGATGTCATTCTTGCCTGCGAAAAACGCCTTTTTTGCCTTGTACTTCATAGATCAAGTACCTCCTTAACGACCTGCTGTTTTTCTTTTCCAATGCTTTTTCTGCGGTCTTCTCCGCTGATTCGCACCGGCGTACACATTTCCAGAATCCTGCTGTAAATCCGGGCGTATGCCACATCCTGCGGATTGCGGATTTCTGCAATCTTCAGATTGGTTGTGATAATGACCGGAAGCCCGGCCTTGTACCGTTCATCAATGACGGCATAGACCTGCTCCAACGCATATTCGGTACTGCGCTCAATCCCCAGATCATCCAGAATCAGCAAAGAATAGTTGGAAAACGAAGCGATATACCGGTATCGCTCTTCCGAATACATAGCCCCCATCTGGTTCAGGATTTTAGAGAAGTTCGTCATCAAAACCGGAATGCCCTGATCCAGCAGCGCATTGGCAATACATGCCGCCACAAAGGACTTTCCAGTTCCGACATCTCCCCATAACAAAAGGCCAAGGTTTTCAGCCTTGACCTTTTTCCACTGCTCCACATAGCGTTTTGCCATTTGGATATCCTTGTTGTCTTCTGCAACGTCAAAATTCCATTCCAGAAGATGCTTTTCCTGAATCCCAGTTGCTTTCAGCTGCCTGATTCTACGCTGCCGCTCCAGCAGCTCATCCTGGCGTTTCTTCTCCGCCATCGCTTCCTGCTGGCATCTGCAAAGGCAGGGAACAATCTTGTCTCTGCCCCAGAGCTTTACCCTGCACTGCACCGGCGTGTGGCAGTTCCGGCAATACAGCAGTCCGTCCTCGCCCTGGTATTCCTGCTCTCCGGGTTCTTTCGGCGTAAAGAGCGAATCCAACGCCGCATTCAAAACTTCAGGCACCATGTCGCTCATAGGCTGTCTCCTTCCTCAAATGTGTAGTCTGCCGGGTTGTACTTCGGCTTTTCTCTCTTCGCCCAGCTCCGGATTGTGGCAAGGTGATTTTTGTAGCTCCTGCCGGTGGAAGCCATATACTCAGAGAGCCGTTCCACCCGCATCTGATAATCTCCTGGGAACTCCTGCCGGAGCTTGCCGTATTCCGTGTCAGAGAGAAGGACATTTTCGTATGAGCCATACCGGTGCTGGATTTCCTTCTTCTCTCTTTTATTGATTGTTTCAGTACTTGTTCTATTAGTACTTAATTGCGCGGGATTTTCCGTAACCGGTGTGTCCGTATCCGGATTTACCGTATACGGCTTTTCCGTACACGGTGATTCCGAACACGGCTTTTTCCTTGGCATCTCATAGATCACATACTCCGCTCTGCCCATCCGACCGTTACTCTCACGCTGCTGGTTCCTTTCCAGATATCCAAGACGTTCCAGTTCTTTCAGAGCTGTAAGCACCCCATCTACGCCATCCGGTGTAATCGAAGATAATCCCCGTACCGAATAGTTCCATGTGTCCGGTAAACTAAGCAGCATAGAGAGAAGTCCTTTTCCTTTCAGGCTGAGACCCTGATCCCGCAGGTGGTAATTGCACATCGTTGTGTAATTGCTGTTTTTCTCAACCCTGAATACCGGCATGGTGCTCACCATCCTTTTTCGCAGGCTCCGTTTTTTTCTTCGGACATTTGCGCGGACGATCTTCGCTGTCCTCCCGTCGATGGTATTTGCCGGTATCCTGCATCATGCGTTCAAACGCCTGTAGGCGTCCCTCTGTAAAAAGCGTCATTCGATCACACCCCATTTCTTAAACAACTTGAAGAGATGATTCTTTCCCTTGCAGGTCACTCTCGTCTGCTGCACCAGTTTTCCGCTTCTGCCGTAGCAATCCCGGACAATAAAATAGCCCCTTGCAGATTTGTCTGCAAAAGGCATCAGCCAGCCGCTTGGACTGCGGTACAGATAGCGGTGATCCAGTAAGAGAGCTACTGCCGTCTTCTCTGGGATTCCGATTTCCTTACAGAAATTCCGGATGCAGGTGCAGTCCTCCGAATTCACAAAGGTATCAAAGTAGTCTGCCTTGGGCTGTGCCGCATCCAGCTGTTTGCGGATACCTTCAAGCTGCTCCCTCTCGGCTACAAGCTCCTGCGCCAGGGTGTAGATGACCTCCGGGTGCTGAATCACCTGATCCAAAATGGAATCGCTCATATACACACCATGCTTTCGGATGGACGGGAGAACTTCATCAAACACCCAATGTTCAAATCGTTCTGCCGATGGCAGTTTGCTGTGAACGATCAGCCGGTAAACATCGCCTTCCGTGATAAAGGAGATTTCAACGACCTGCTCTCCAGCATCCCCATACTGATTCACCTTCTGAACGACCCCCTCGCGTTTCGTTAGGGGGTCTCTGCAATGGCGTTTCACTGCGGCGTAGGGATTCACATACCCCAACGCTTTCGCCACATCGCTTGCACAGAAGAAGGTCTTGCCTGCCTCTTGTAACAACCGGATCGAACCAAACTCCTGGTTCTCGAACACCTCCATCATCTGCCTCGACTGTCCGCCATGACTGCCCACATCGGTATCATGGGTCTTCTGATTGAAATCCGTCATACCTGTTACCTCCTACTCAAATTTGTCTCGCCGGATTTCGGGCGAAAAAAATAGAGCCTCGACCCATTCTCGTTTTCAAAGAATGAGCCAAGGCTCTATGTAACAGGATACCTGATATTATTTTTTTGCAGAATTCGTCAGAACTCGCCAAACGATCCTGACACTGTTTTTCATTCCATTTCAGCCGGATTTTTACCGAAAATCTGTCAAGGATATGGGGCCAATTTCCCCTCCAAAATGGCCTTCTGTAAACCCATTTTCCCACCCATTAGGCTCAAAAATAGGCCGTAAACCCATGGTAAACCCATCAAAATGGGCTAATTTGAAGTCAAATTTCCTCAAATTTCACCATCGGAATCAGGTGATTTTAGGCATAGAAAAAGCCCGGAAAATGGCGTATTTCCGGGCTTTTTTAGCATTATTAAGCTGTAGATTATCGCTTGCTGAACTGAGGTGCGCGACGAGCAGCCTTCAGACCGTACTTCTTACGTTCCTTCATACGAGGATCGCGGGTCAG